>Ga0065711_1032995_pt1 | contig 26286 bp, 7 predicted proteins | sample Hoacrofraction12_FD_59098 | JGI IMG/M metagenome (GOLD analysis project Ga0065711, IMG submission 59098) | Hoatzin crop microbial communities from Cojedes, Venezuela - Epithelial fraction 12 v2 (version 2) | ecosystem: Host-associated > Birds > Digestive system > Esophagus > Crop | place... | reverse complement strand
GGTCGGAGCGGGAGGCTCCGTCCCGTGCCACGCGTCCTTCCACCGCGCGCGGGGGCCTGGGCAGCCTGGCTCCATCTCGGTGACCGGCTCGGCCGGGTTCGCTCCGGCCCGTCGGTGCCTTTGCTGCGTTGGGCGCAGCACCTCGGCGGGATCCGGCCGGTGCCGAGCAGAGGGACCCGCCGCTTCCCCGCCACCGCCCAGTCACGCTCCGCTCCCGCAGCCCGGGGTACCGCCGGCCGTTCGGTTCAAGAGACGGTTGAAGCTATAGATCAGTATGCAGGTGTATGCCCGAGGGGGCAGGGACAGCGACATTATAAGAAGGAGCTTCAGAAGTTCTTGTCGAGGACCGTCAGACTGTCGTTGGACCGTAAGACCGCCGGGTTTCAGCTGTATTGCACGTGGGGTCCAGTATTTCTAACGCTGATCACAGTTGTTTTAAATTTACAATCCGTGAAGGCTTGTTTATTTTCCCAAGTGCCACACAAACATCAGCCGAACAGTTCTTGCAAACTTCTTGCGGCTATGGTACGAGGACTGTTAGCTCGACTGGGAAAATAGAGAAACAATTTCCTTAGGCAGCAGCAGAGGCTGCTGTTAGGACTCTAAAACTTTTGAGTAGAATTTCAGATTTTTAGAAAGTTTCTATATGGAAATTAAAGACATTTTACCGTGGCGTGAGTAGCTATTACTATGAAAACCATAATTTTTTTTAATGATAGTGTAAACAAACCAGGAATAAAGGTCATTGAAAAGATTTTTAGCTTGTTTGTCAGTCAACATGTGAATTGCTTTATGTTACAGAATGAGCTGGCGAGTTTCAAGGAGTGTGCATCACAGTGACAGGTAAACCTGGTTGTTTCGTGAAGCCCAGTTTAGCTGTTCACCTCCTCCAGCAATGCCCTGTCTGAAAGCCACGTGGGTTGAAGCCGACGGCAGACGCTGCTGGGCAAGAGATGCTGCTCACATTGCTTGTTCGAGGGGAGAGAACACAGAGGACAGGCAGAGTTCAGCAAGTGACCAAAGGCTCTGATTTCCATCAGAACTCCTTTTGTCTGGAAGCCGGGTCTCAGGAGACCGTTCTTCTTCCTGGCTAAATGGAAAAGAAATACGTGTTGAAGTACAGGGGCTCGGACGAATTCCTGGTTAGACATCTAACTCCCATTCAAATCAACAGGGTATCATCAATTAATCATTTTGCTGACTAAAATTCTGGATGCTGCAATGAGGATGACCATGCAAGTACAGTAGGAACATCTTGCCTGTCAACAGTGTCTTTACAGGCTGCGTAAGTCCAGGAAATATTAAAGCCTACATGCAGTAATGTACCAAAATTTTTGCTTGACATGTAAGATTATCCAGTCACATCTGTATCACATTACAGCGCATTTCTCCTGATTGTCATGTGAAGCAGTATGAAAAAACCTAATAAAAGAATTGTAAAATGCAGGTTTTGCCTGTCCTGAAGGCCTGTCACCCCACTGTAGGACAACAGTAGTCTCTTGCTTTTATACAGCTAGATGCCATCCTCTATAACACGAACTGTGGTGGTACCCTATGAAAATAACTTCACATTACTTCAAAATAAACTTGAAAATTCTGATCCCAATTTTAAAACCCACTTTGCAACTCAGAGCTGCTCCCAAACAGATTTTGACTCAATGCATGACACTGATAAAGGCATTGCTCCTTTTTAAATTCAAGCAATGTATAGCTTTAAGGTTTTGCTTCATTATAGATTTTTGTCATAATCTCTTTTTCAGGCAAGCTGAGAAGTAATAGAAGCAGCAGCAAGCAATAAACATCTGACTTCCAAAGTTCTGTAAGGTATATGGGGTTAAGTTACTCATGACAACAAAAGTATTGTCCGTTCTTGCTATACTGTTTCTTTTTGACAGGGGAGGTCAGTGCAACAGGAAAGAATCCCAACAAAGACACTCAGAAATGTCAGTTACTGCACAATGAGGGCATAAATGTGGAGGAAAGGTGGACGGACACGGAGAAAGGCAGGTATTATTCACCATCTTTCTTAACATCCTCAATATTTTTCTATGGTACTTCAGCGCTTTCAAAAACAACAAAACCCAAACAACACAACTTTAGCCCAGATACTTCCAGATTCTGAGACCTAAATTTAATGCATGTAACAAGTTATTGAAACACTGCTTGTGACTGTAGCTAGTGTTTTTTCATGTTGAAGGCCACATCAGTCTTCATTCTGAGTGACTAACATGCAGCAGTACATTATCATAAATAACAAATCATAAATTGTTAAAAAAATCATAAAGTCTATCATTTTTACAATGATATATTACATGTTAAGGCACAAGCAAGCTTAACACTTGGTAATTTGAGAAGTTTATAAAAAACAGTTGCAAGGAGGGGTTTCTTATGACCAAGATGAAGTTTATAGCACGGTGATTATATTTCACTGTAGCATAAAAGTAGATTGGGGTAGAGGGGGAAGCACAGCGAGTACAGATAACTTACTACTGCATTCGAGAGGTTTTTAAAACTTCCTGGCTCTGCGGCTGTCAGACAGTCTAGCATCTCTGCAGCCCACAGAATGGATTTTTAATTTTTAATTTAACTTTGACAGTTTATACTGCCTTCAAAAGAGCTTTATTCTCTTTGGAAACAGCATTTGTATGCGAGCTGCTATCTGTCTTTATCTTTGATGCACAGCTGTAATATCTAATACTGGAACTTCAATATGTATGTAAAATGCAGTTGGATTCTCAATAATATAAAGTTTTTGTGTTTAGGATGAAGGTCTGGAATTCAGGAGATCTGACACTAACTTTGCTAACACACTTCTGTCTGGCCACTACCACTAACGCAACATTGCAGAAACTTGTAAATATATTAGGAGACTGTGCCTCACTTTTAAAGTGTAGCTTAAGCACATGAAAGGCAGTGTACAAGTCACTTTAGCTGAAAGATAGGCTGCTTTTTTTTTTCTGATACTTTGGTTTTGTTGCACTCATTATTGTCCAGATGCTCAGTAAAATATTGGCCTAATTATCTGAAAGGCTTAACTTAGCCTAGACCTGCAGATTCAGGTTTAGAACTTTTTTACAAGTGACTTAGAAATTCAGGTCTTACTGTGATGGAAGTTAAGCATTTAAATGCCTAGTGAAATTTTCAAAAGTGGTAACTGTCCAACTTTGTCAGTAAGTACCTAAATTTTACAGCCTGGCCCTAGGGATATTTGAAAAACTTATCTTTAATTTCTCTACGCCTCCTTTCTCTGTTCATAAAAGGAACATATTATTCTCTTTCCTCTCTAGCCTTTCTGAGATTCTAAGCTCTCACCAGGCAGAAATTGTCTATTCCTGTCTGTGCATCACAATGGGACACTGTCTCACCTGATGCTTATTATTTCTATCAGAGTAGTGTTTATACTAATTTAATCCATTTGCTTCTAAGAAAATGCTATTTGGGCTGCCATTTACAACTCCCAGAGGCTAAAAATAATAATAATTTGAGTAATTCCTTAAGAATGTATCACTTTGTCAAAAACAACCAATTTCATTTGTATCATAACAAGTCTAGCAAAACTATAGAACTATTCACCAGCAATGAAGCCTGAAATTAAGAACTTTGTTCACTGACCTTCTTAACATGTTTGCTGAAGTAATCAGATATGCACAAACTCTTTACTTCATCTTTAATATCTACTTCTGACTGCACAAAAGTCTCTTGACTACCAATTAGAGATGTGCCACGAAACTGGACTCTGAAATTTTAAGCACGTACCAAGAAACTTGGTATATGGCAAGTGTTGGTATTGGGAAATTCAGGGGGGAAGAGAGGTGATGAACCAGTTACAAGAAAAAAAAAGAAACTCAGCTTTACCTACAGAAGTTAAAAGTCACAGCATCCAGGGATATTGCAGCATGAGGACTTTGTTCAACATACTTTAGATGTTCTTAATATTCCCATTTACACAGCTTTTATGGATAAAATACAGATAGAATATTAGAAGAAACCAATCATTAAGAGACATACTCCTTTTTTTCTTTCCATATCCTAGGCAGTTCTGTGAAAATCATAAATGAAAAGTGTATTCCCTTTTAAGTCAAGAGGATTTTTGCCATTGATCTGAATAAATTCTGGATTCCTCTAGATCATCTAGATGATACATTACTTTTCTGAGAATCGTTAATTAGGATGATCTTTCTTCTAGGAGAAGGAAAACATAACTTACTGTAGAGGTACTCACTGTAAAAACTTAGTCAGAGAGATCCACTGCAGGAACTTCCAAATAACAACACATACTTAAAAGAGAACTTACTGCCTCCAGCGTTTCCTTATGCTGCGGGTGAGTTAACAACAGGAATAGGAGACTTTTCCAGGAATACACACAAGCTGCCTGTCATCCTGATGCTGATCACCAAGCAGAGAAACAGCGGGTCAGCCACTGCAGGACCTATTATCTTCCTGGTACTCTACAGACATTTAGCCCAAAATGCCAGGCTTAGAAATAGATCTGAGAAGTGAAATAGGTTAGTTGCATGGAGAACAAACCCTGAGACCTTCACCTTTATTACTGAATTCTTATTAATGCATATCTCCCTGAAGTCAAAAGAATTTTGCCCAATCCCAAGTGCAACAGAAAACACAGAATCTGGCTAGAGATATGCGAAATACATGTCAATATATGTTAAAGTCTGCATATATATAAAATATATTGCAACGCATCAAGTGCTTTTACATGTTCAGAACTGGATATTTATTGCTGAAGTTTCTTTTCAAAACTCTTAGTTCACTTACATTGGTGTTTTTTTCAAAATAAGCTGCTACTGTGAAAAGACCTAATACTGCACTTCTCTCTGTAGCAAGTGAGATGCATTTCCTCCCTACCAGCTCCATTAGCACCACTTCCCGCATGGGCTATAGCGTTCAGTGCAGTTGCTGTGACACACGGTTATTAAACTCCATTGCAGGGGTCTCGGTGCTTTGCACGAGAGCAGGATAAATTACCTCCTGTAACATCTCCAAATACTGCAGTATGGATAATTATTACAGTCCACACTTGGAGCTGCTTTGGTGGGTTTCTAGAGTCAATAAGGAGCCCCTTGAAATCTCTTTAGTCCTACAAACTCTGAAGTCCAGTAGCAGGTGAACAGTTCCCTGTTGCTGACTGGGAAATTGTGTCCTTTGACCAGATAGTTCGCCGTCCTGACAGAATTGTAAAGTTCTGTTTTCTTTTTGTGACAGTAACAAAAATCAAAAATACATGTTAGTATCAGTTATTTATATTACTGCATATGTGTACTAGATGCATGTACATACTCATATATATATGTTAAATTAAATGTATTTTTGAAGTCACCTCGCCAGAAACACACACTTGAATTTAGAGCTAGAATTCTCAGAATAGAATGCAATGTGCCTTGTGACAGAGAAAGAAAGAAAAGAATACATGAGAGATTAGAAACCCAGGACAAAAGGCAGAACAACTTTCAGTGCCTTTCCATTACCAAACATTACTATAGAAGAAGCTCAGTCTTTCATGTCAGCAAGTTAGTTTTTCAATTCTGTCAGAAGTGGAGTGATAACCTTGAGTTCTCCCCACAGGGATTTCCCTCCTCCTCTCACTATTTTTGTGTCTCATTCTGTGGCTGACAATTAGAAATGCTGTTATGTCCTGACCCACACGACGTGTGAAATGCCAAAGCACCTGGTGTTCTGAGATGATGTTAAGTCACCTCAATAGGTCTCATCTCAAGTTCTAATGAGTGTGACAAAGCAACGATCCAAAGAGAGGCTCTGTAGAGTTCTGGTAGGCCAAGGAAAAAAAAATCATTGTCTCTGGAGATATTTTTTGCAAGAAACTGGGATGTGCATAGATGGAAGAAGGCTGACACAAGAAAATTACAAAATGAAGAGTTACGTAAATTTAGCTAGGGATTCTGCACCAAGTATGTTTCAGACAAAACACCTGGGGCCAGGCTGTAGATTTGATAGCGAATCTGGAGATTAGTTTATTTACACCAGCAGTTAGATAGGGAAGTATTTTCGCTTTACTGCAATCAATAGCAGCTCCACTATCAACCTGTGCAGGGTATTTCATCCCCTGGCTCTGGAAAGGTTATTTGCGCTAAGAGGTACTTGTGTGTGAGAAGAGTTAACCAGCCCAAATCTTTTCAGCTTATAATTGTCAAAAATGCATTTACTTGTCATTGTACTAACTCTAGTTGGCCAGGCTGCAATCATATTTTCAGATAGGTAGATCTACATAAACTTTTTTGATTTTAATGCTCGTAACAGATTTACCTTACCCTTCCTGCGACTCGCCCGGTTCTATTTTGATTTAACCTGTGACCTTTTCATCCTTTAAGATGACAAGATCTTTGAGGAAGTGATTGTCCATTTTCTATGTGTTTTATGGTACCCAGCTAACTCCCCACTACCATCAAATACAAATACTCAGTATTGTAATGGTATTACCTCCATCGATATTTTCGTTATTTAAGATGTGAATTCACTGGTAATTTTATAATTAATTGCTTTGTTCAGTATCTTTCACACAGTATGTCATCATGAAATGATGCCACAGACTATATTTCTTTCTCTGCAGACCAATGGATGTTCACTAGAAAACATACACCAAAATAGCAGTAATGCCATGTATTGGCATTTTCAGTACTTTGCATTTAAGTGTTTAGCAATATTCTAAGTATTATGGAATGAATGGCATTAAGGTAATTCATTTGTGAAACAGATCCCGCCTCAATGTTTTCATTCTATAATGCATGTCAAAATTTTGCAGCTGCAAATTGCACAGATTTCGTTTTCAAATAAAATGGAAAATATTTTACCCATAAATCCTTAATTTTCAGCCTGTGAAAAATATCCTGGACTATGAAAGAGCATGTTCTACCTCTTATTGTGCCTCAGCCATTCTGAACAAAGGTCTAATGAGGTTGCGAATAGTGTGGAAAAAATCACTGATTGTCTGACTAGCTGACTGTAGGGCAGGAAAAAATCCTATTCATCTAGGTATGATTGAAACTCGAGTTAACTCTCAGTGCCCACACAAACCGGAAAAATAGGATTAGAGGCCAAAGAGATATTAACAGTAGACATGATGTACATCTGCTTTGACAGATGATTTTCACACTTCACAGGTTTAACTAAAGATCACTTTCACAGCAGTTCTTATGAAGCTAAACCCCTTCTAAATGAAATGATTAAAAAAACAACTGAGGATTAAAGCATCAAAATCTAAGCTCTCATAAAACTATCCAAAATGTTAATACTAAAGATAAAGAAAGACAAAGTAGAGCACTTACCATACAGATTTTCAAAATAATTACATGCCCATACATCAAAATCCAATCAATCTGTTTGTACAATGCTAAGAGCCTTTATCATTTATTTATTTCACTAAATCCATGAATCACCAAGCAGACACCAAACTAATTTTTATCCGTGATTATGGAAATACAATATGATTTCATTGGCTGTTAAAATTGTAAGGATGAGACCAGGAGAATCACCGTAGCTTCTTTCTGTTTGTAAAATGACTGCAACCAGATACCTTCCAAAAATTGTGACTCGAAGTTATGCAGCACACCCGAGCTTATGTATGATGCTGTTTTAGTCTGGATCAATGGCATATAATTCAATACAGATCCATTGAGCTACCACAGTCAAATAAGTCAAGGAATTTCTTTTCTGTTGTTTGATCTGATACAGGGCTTAGTGTCAGTGCTGTTCAAGGAAATGCTACAAATCCGAAAGGGTAAGTTTAAATCCTGATCCTGGGTTGTGTGCCAAAGACCACACTCAGTCAGAGCAGTGGTGAAAGAGCACTTCGCTGTTTGAGCCGGGAAGTCAAAGGCACCAGGCACAGTAGTGTGCCACAAGCTAGAGATGTGCCTAGCCTGATGTGCCATCACCACGCTGTGAACAGACGAGTGACATGCTTACAACCAGGAGGAGATTCTGGAATCTCTTCCCTAATATATGAAAAAGATGGCAAATATTTATTTTTCTGCAGGAATATTTTTAACCTTTTTGTAAGTGCCACAAACATTAGGCTGCAATAATATTTATTAATTTGCATTCACATTTAATTTTTAGTGTCATCCTGTCATACTTAAAATATTGTTTATGAATGAAAGCCCCTAAAGGGAATATTCTAAAAATAAAGGGAAAAGTAAAGGGAGTATTCTTAAAATCTTGTTTGACTTGCCTGCCACTGTGCTACAGTTCGTGCTTTACAACATACTGCATTGGGCTCAATCACCAAGCCTCTTCATCCATTTTCCAAGCTAGAAGATACAGTTAATGCAATAGTGATGACACTGGTTGCTAGGAAAACTAAACATATTCTCTTCTGATGATTAAAGAACTCTTGTTAGAGGTTGTAATATTTCTGCTTAGTCAGAAACATAGCTCCATGGTGGAATTACTTATGGGTAACTGCTTTTTCTTTTACTTCTAGATAGACTTGGTACAAGCTCCTAACTTAGGATACACAAAGATAAAGTAGCACAGAATGAGAACAAATGTAAGCTCTGCTCCAGAGAAAGGCAGAGGGAGGGAGCTCTTGTGAATGAGGTTCATTACAAAACCAGATTTGCTCCACAGTTGGCCTCCAATAGTAAAGGCAAGATTTGTATGACTTTGCTGACTGCATTGCTGACTGCAGCACTGGGACTCTTGAATAAATGGCTTGATCTTTATAGTAAGTGTAACTCTGACACAAAAAGGATTGCTGAGCAGCAACCAGAGGGCTCCAGATTATGACAAGAGATTATGACAGTAAGAACCCCTTGAAGAGCAACTGCCATCTTCTAGACTTTTTATCTACAGCAGAGTTCTTTGTGGATGCTAAGGACATTGGGCAAAGTTTATGAGGTATTTAGCAACATAGAGGAAACATCACAGCTTAAAATTTAGAGTCTTAACAGGTGTGTATACTCCCAATTCAACATTATTCTCCTGACCTATAGTTTTCATTATTGCAGATGTTCATTTTCAATTTGATCCAAAATCATGAGTACTGCCAAAAGGGATGCTGATTCCCTGAGGAACTATGTAAAAATGGGAGGTGCATTTATCTCTGAACTGTACTCCTTCAAACTCGGAGAATACTCACATAAGTACAAGTCCCTGAGTTAGCACGCCGTAAGTTACCACCCCGCAGGACAGAGCTGCCTAGTCTATGGCCAACACAGCAATCCTTGTACCTAAGCTGAAATCATAGCTTAGATCTTTTAGTGAGACACATTGGTTTTTAATATGGTTTATTTACCTAGTGCTATTCATTCAGAAGCACTCCAGTCTTCTAAGAATAACTCAGTATATTGTATGCATTTCTCAACAGACATTGAATGAACTTAAACACACATCATAAGAAAAGCAGGGTAGATCCAAGCTCAACTGAGCAAGAGGAAGAGTCCCTAATTTTTCTGAAGCTAAGCTATCTGGAAGTATTTGTTGACAGACGTTTAAAAATTCAAGTACTATTTAAAAAATCACACATGAGAAAATTATTTTGGAATAATGTGTTTCACAGGATACAAGCCGATGTATCCTAGATGCGCTACTGAACTGTCAGAAAGTACTGAACGTACTGCAGTGGCAGCCTCTAATTAATCCATTGAGTACTATTAATCCAACTGCTGATGTGTGTGTATTGCTTGCATAACAAATACTTTGGAACCAGCACCTTGCATTTGAGCATAATGACGTGACTGCATGAGATACCTGATATAATTTTAAAAGGACATGTTTATATTTGAAAGCCAATATGGATCATATTAAGGGGGCATATATTTTGCACATTAGCTTTCTGGAGGACAATTTTCCACATTTAATTGAAACCCCTTTATATTTCTGTTAATTTGTTAACTCTTCTATACACAAGGCTTATCTGGAATTCATGGTCTAGTTGTCATTTCTTTCTTCCTGACCATTCGCTGGTCTCATGCAGTATCATTTATCTGTCAGCTTTCCTCATCCCCACTGACTTCTTCGTGAGTCATTTTTAGAATTTTCTTCCAAGTTTTTAGCATCGTAAATTTGACTCATCTGACTTAATTCTTCAAAGATATGTTTTCTTTTTCTTGTTGACAGGATGAATTTTACAACATCAAATCTTCCGTGTGGATGCTGTATCTTATGGAGACTATTGTTGTGCTTACAAAGGTTATGCTGTGATTTTTTTGGTGAACATGCCCACTCATAAATCCTGTTGTCTAGAATATTTATAGAAAGCAAATGTAAGAGGCATCAATATGGCTAAAATAAATTTAACTCAACATTCAAACAAACAGTCACAAAACACATTTGTTTAAAGTGTGCTCAGCTGCATGTGAGTTTTGTGAAGTATGTTAAATTTCTTTATAGTGAAGTCACTACACTTCATTGTTTCAATCACTTACAAGTTTTAATTATTTCCCTTACTAAAGCAGTATTTCAATAATCTAACCAGTCTGAGCATGTCCCTTGTTAAAGCTGTATTATTAACCTCACCTCTGTGTGTTATGTTTGAGTAACCTGTAAGCATATTAAGACATTATTTATGTGGCATTTCTAATATCTTATGAACATACATGAAAGTTGGCAAAGGTTTTAGCCTCATCAATGAAGCCTCAAAGAAGTAGTTATGGTATAACTACATGGTCTCAATCAGATGTAATTCTTTGGGCTAAAGGACAAAAAAGCCCACCAAGTATTCCAAGTATTAATTCTCAAGTCTATTGCTGTACGATTTGAGTGCATCCAGGAAATAATATCCTGAACCAGAAGTAAAGGGCCACAAATAAGATATATCAAGGAGTCCTTGTTTTGATGCAAAAATACATTTTCTCCTTCAATTTCAGTTAAAATTATTCCCTTGAGAACCCCAGCTTAAGAGGGACATTCAGCTTCCAAAAATCAGTTTTACCAGTGACAAAAATTAAATGTTTGAAAAGTAAGCTAGAACAAGAAGGAATGCATGTCACTTATGTGAGACCAGATCCTTTTATCATTTACTCATATGTCACCATGAGAAATTCTACTTTGTCAGCAGTGTTCTATCAGTTCTGAAGAAGCCCAAAGTGAAACTAAACACAGTATATTTTCAGTATAAAAGTATAACCTTCTCTGCCTAGGACACTATTGTGATTCCATATCATTTGCAGGGTTTTGTAGTTGGATGAATTTAACGGGATGTAATAACTGTTGACATAAGAAAGCATTCTGACTTACTGCTTCGGTCTTCAGTAAGCACAGCTCCATTGACTTCATTTTCAGTAATCAGTTCACTAACTTTCCTCTGTAAAATGAAGGGATGGTTTTATTTGTGTTGGTTTGGTTTGCAGAGCTAAATAATCAGTTTCTTATACCCCTGTGGATAAAATCAAAGTCCTCTCTAGTCAACAAGAGGGTGATTAGGGCTTTGAGCATGCAGATAAGCTTATTACAGCAGACACAGAATCTGCTCCTACTAACAGTTGTAGAATCTGCTCATGCACTTATAACATTTGATAGGCGTTCATCTAATCTGCTGTCAAGGACTGAAGCCAAATGGAGATCAGACATTTTCCTATTATTTAAAACTTTAGGTACATATTAGTAATCTAATTAATATCTACTTAATGGCACTGGGACAGCCTATTAGTGTATGCAATAGGTGTCTGTATAGAAGAAAATCTAGCTATTTTCTTTCAAAACTATTTAAAGAAATTAAATTGTTCAATTGCTAAACGTGGCTGATCTCCAAAGGCCAGTAAGGATCCTGGTTCTGCCTCTGGCTCTGTACTACATTAATGTGTTCTTGCAGCTCTGTCCTAGTCCTAGGAAGGCTGCTCAATAGTTTTCCTTCCACAGATTTGCCTTGATAGCTTTCTAAAACATTTATATGTTTATATATTTAATAAAAGTATTCTTAAAAATATTTGAATGGAGACAGACAAAAGAAAATGTGCATGAAAACTCTCCTTGATGGCACCTTTCTTTCAAAGTTTTAAGAATGTGTGCAATTTAGATTTCATGTGGAGCTACAGGAAGATAATGACTGAGACACATCCGACTCTATTTTAAAAGCACCCAGAGTATGAAGAAAATCCAAAAAGGGAAAGGTCAAAAAATCTGGGAATGAACTATCTAGCATACAAGCATATCTCAGGACACAGTCAAGTAACATCTACTTTTGAATGGTCCAATGGTAGGAATTCATAGAGAGCCAGCAAGTAATTCAGTTACCTGGAGAAGTAGCCCTAATGCAGAGAGGGACATGCTATCCTAGAGGAGAACTGAGAGGTGACTCAACTATACTTTGCTACTATTAGTATTTCATTCTCTAACTGCAGGAAATATGATCAAAACTATGATGTCCAGATTACTAACCTCACAAAAAAGAACATCCGTGTAGTAGCAGCAAAAAAGCTGCCAAGGTCTATAAACAGAGTAGTATATTCCCTAATCCACACCAATTCTCTAGCTGGTTGGGCTGCACAGGATAGCCTGTTACACATGCCCTGTACAGTCACTGTATGACTAAACAATATCTGTCTTAACACCCCCATTTTTAAGCTGAATTCCCACAAATATAAGCACTCAGTCACTTGTATATCATACTGATATAAATCAAGATTTACAGGTCTTACTTTCCATTTCCAAATACGCCTCTGAGATATCCTCATAACATTTAAAAGGTGTTTTTTCACTGTACACATATTAGCATGTTATGAAAGAAATAATTAGCATATCAAATGCTGGAGATCAATTAGCTGCCAAAGCACCAGTCTAGACACAAGCGCCTGACACTTGTAATAAAATCAAAGCCAAGCTGGCCAAATGCTGCTGCTCACTCAGTATGGCTTCTCAGAACAGAAGCAGTAAATGTTCATTCATTACCCTCTGCACCAACAGTGCAGGAGCTGATTATCATCTGCTTCCATTTACTGCTGTTGTTGAGCCAAATCCTAAATGAGTTCACAGATTCAGTGACTATTCTTTTATTGTCTATGTCTATCGACTGCTTGTTTTTATTCCACAATTGCCACTTTGTTCCAGTAACTCCTGCACGTACTCTTGAGCTCTCTTCAGCTATGGCTCAGGAGCTGTCTGCTTCTCCAGAAGTCCCCACGCCGGAAAACAGCAAGCTCCATCAGAAAGGGAGGGATGCACTCCTGGTGTACAGTACAGCTCAGCTGCAAAAGTTCTGCTGCGTCAAGACTCTTTGAGGTGTTGAAGGAGTCTGAAGGGGATTTAACTCATGATGATGAAACAGGGCCCAAACACTGCACTGCACAAAGTAGAGATCAAATACATTTGCCCTCAAAAAAAGCAAAAGAAATTGTGAGAGCTGCAATGCCTTGGTGAGCTGAGAATGAGCAGCCTGAGGCAATACATGTCCAGAGAGCAGCAAATACAGCAAAACAGCAGCTAAGCACCTCATTCTGCAGTCTAAGTCTGACCAACTTCTCATGAGATTTTCCTATACCTAAAAAAGAGAGAAGGAAGACTTTTCTTCTAAAGGAAATTTAATCAAATCAGAGACAAAATCTCTGCTCTGAATTCACCATACCGTTGTATATCAAATACCTTCCAACAGCTTAGATTCTTCATTCATCACTGAAGCTTTGCCTTCTTTGAAAAACTTCTTGCACTTTTGCCTTAATCGCACTTCCAGCGATACAGATGGCTCACACACCCATTTTGTTCTGCGGGACAATAATCTTTAATGTGCCATTATCAAATTTCTATCTGCAGATACTCTTTAATTCAGAGTCATATTACATGACCATGCATTCAGGAAATGAAGGTGACTGACTGGAATTTCATCTATGTTAAAGCAGAGACAATTCAGGAAAGAAACTGCAGACAGTGGTTTAGCAATAGATTTATTCACATTAAAAAGGGAAAACCATGCAAAAGCTAAAGCTTGCTATGACTTAGTTACTTTATAACTCCCAGAAAATATTCTCCAACACACAGCATTTTTCTCTTACCTCTTTTCACTTCACCCAGAGAATAAACAGCAGTTCAGCACAGAAACTTATCCTTGGTTTTACAGGCTTTGTTTTGAGCTATATCTCAACAGGATGCTGACAGACAATAAATACTAGTTTCTAGTCCTCAACCGGAACTCCCTTCTGAAAAGACTAGTCATACAAATTGACTACTTCGGGAAAATAATTCTGGGTTTGCCCTTTATTAAATGTGTAATGCCCATGCTTTTATTTTTATATGCTGCAGACCCACCATACCATCTTACCTGAATGCCCTATATGTATATTCAGTATTATGTACTGATACCACAACTATGAAACAAAGATGAGTTACTTCTGCTGTTGACCAACTCTCAGATCTATGCAAAGAAAGTATACTACAACAGTTGCCAAGCAAATCCAAGGTTAACTCTGTCTTTGTTCCTAAGATTTCACTTCGTGGTTCTCTGATCAGCATTACCTTTTTCACTGTTAGAAAAGTGACTGCTTGTCTTAACAACATGCTTTAACTTTTGTTCAGCCTTGAATCGGTCAGGCAGTTGGACTTGATGATCATTGTACGTCCCTTCCAACTGAAATATTCTATTCTATTCTACTCTAGTCTAGTCTACTCTAGTCTATTCTAATGTGATAGCTGGAACCTTATAAAGACTCATACTGTGATTTTCAAAGGAATTTATGACGGATAGCTAATTTATACTTTTGTCTTGTGGCCAAGATATACTAACATGCAGCTTATACATTAAGGACGCCAAACTGGAGAGGATAAAGGACTCCTAGAGCAACAGAAGTCAGTGCCACAACACGTCTTCAATGATTTGTATGGTTAGAAATGTTGGAGGGCGGAGGGAAAGGATGCATTTTCAATTCATTTACTGTTGTCATTAGTGTAGATTTAATGTAACAATTATAACTCAGGTAAGATAAATTCTCAAACATTATGCTAGTAAGAAAACACATAAATATATTCATAATTTAGACATTTTTAACAAAATCATCTATTACTTGTCAAGAACTGAGAAGCTCCTAACATCTGCACTGATCTCATACAAAATACTGCAAATTGGCTAAGAACTCCCTGAATATTCATTTCATTTGTTTGTGTTTAATTTTCAGCATATGATATTTTATGCTAGTAATTATATTAAATCAACAGTTATGAACACAGATAAAGACCTTCACAGAAGCTTTCTGCATAGCACTATGTAACAATGTAATCCATTTAAAAGCAAAAAAAAATACTGGCATCATTTCAAAAACGTAACGCGCTCTGTATAGCTGGAAGAAGCATTTATTATTTATACTCTGGAGGCTTTTCATTCACGTCTACCAACATGTTTACCACTTGGAATGAAGATGAATTGGCAAGGCAACAGCCAAAGATGGGGTTTTTTCCTCCAAAAAACTTCAAATCCAGGAATATTCAGGCTAGCCATTCATATTCATCCTCTCTGGTGACTGACAGAGATGTGAGAGACTTATTAAGATACGCTTGGGTCAAATTGGTGAATGCTATATCACACTATAATTTCTGGATTTGGATACATATCTGAGGTTAAATGCTAGAAATACATTTAAGCTTGCCAAGGCAGGTTGGTGTCATGAATAATGTATTGCATTCTACAACAGAGAAGCCATCATAAAGCCTTTTACTTCTACCCATTTAACTGCTGGGCCAACACGCAGAGCATGGATTTTTCACACAAAAACCTATCTGGGGTTTTCAGCTGTGGACACGTGGCACATGACCGTGGTTCAGAGCACCATTCTGTCTAAGTTCACAGCATAAAAAATTATCAAAATTGCAGAAAACCACACAGTTGTTTTAAAATCTGCCTGCATAATTTGTGTTATTGTACACTTTTATCAGACACAGCAATAAAATACATGCACTGCAAATATGGATATACTCAGATGCACAGAAAATAACGTTTCAACAAATTGTTGACAGGACAAGGGGCAATGGGCACAAGCTGAAGCAGAGAAAGTTCCAGCTGAACATGAGGAAGAACTTCTTCACTCTGAGGGTGACAGAGCCCTGGAACAGGCTGCCCAGGGACGTTATGGATTCTCCTTGTCTGGAGATATTCAAGACCCAGCTGGACCAGGTCCTGTGCAGCCTGCTCCGGGTGACCCTGCTTCGGCAGGGGGGTTGGACTAGATGATCTCCAGAGGTCCCTTCCAACCCCTAATATTCTGTGATTCTGTGATTCAGCTGCCTCTCAGTGGAGATAACGGCTGCTGAAAAGCACTTGTCATCTAAACTAGTGAGTCTTCACCTTATTTATTGTAAAAATGTAAATTCTCATTTGACCCTTAAGACAGTACTGGAATACCCCAACTTCTATAAAATATGCTTATTAAATTCGAAATAATTTTCTCAAACTACAACCAAAAGAGCCTTGCCACCGTTGCTTCCCAACCAGTGATGAGCCTCTGCTTCCCAGGTACTTTACTTTTGACCTTAAAGCTCTCTGAACACTGAGAGCTTCTCCTCTGAGCATAGCTCAATTTACCCACTCTGAGCACTTCTAAAATCTCGTTTGCTGTGGGGCCTAATCCCCGGGTATGTTCAAGACATCCCATGGCCAGGATAATACAGAGTTGGTAAGTTTTTCTTCAAAGATACAGGTGCTTATTTTGATATGTGTATTTTAATAATAGCCTGGGGATCAGAAAACTCTTCCAACTAGTGGGAGACCTGGATTCAATTTTCTCACTAGCCTGAAAGGCTGCAAACCACTTCTCCCACCATCCCAGCAAAAGCTTCCAGTCTGTGACTGTTCTGGAGAGCAGGCAGCCTCCTCCTTTCCTCTTTGCTGTGCAGAAAGGATGCAGGATTCACAGACGAAAGTGAAAAAGCAAACGTAATGCTATTATTCATACAAGTTATTTAATAGAAATCTAAAACTGTTTTACCATTGAGAATCTATTGTGCACAGCCAAACTATATACCAGTTAGTATCAGCTGGAGGAACAAAGCAACTATCTCGCAACTAATAATACTGCCAGAGCCGATACTCAGTCCCAGCTTCAGCTAACACTGTATGATCAAATTTCTATCAAGAGATACTAACAAAGATATTCTACTAATGGTATTGAAGCTTCTAACTTGACAGCAATCTGCCTCCACAAAACTAAAATGCATACACAAAACATTCTGAGTGGTTATGAGAAAGTATCTGTTTACTGATTGCTGCTGAATAAATTAAAAAAAAGTAATTGCCCTGTCATGTTCTAGATTTGAACGTAGATTTTCAACCTTCAGGCAGGAAAAAAACCACACTTAATATGGTATGGTTTCCCCGAATCTGATAAACACAATCCCAAAGCATCTCTTAAAAAAGTCAGAGCCTGTACTTTACAGATATCTATGCTCCTGGCAAAATACCAAATTATACTTGGCTGGAAAGCAAAATCTACACTGGGCATTAGGGACTAAGTTAAAGATGTAACTGAAATACTTCCTTAGGAAAAAAAGAAAAAAAAGGAAAGATGTGTTATAAAGAGAGAACGCTCTGTGTTTGGCTTCATTAGTGCTAAGAAACAATTACCCCTCCATCGCATGAACAGTGGATGAAAAAGACTGCCTCCAAGTACAGTACGCTATCAGAAGGTGTCTGTGGCTCACATTGTTTATCTAAGAGGTTTCAAGGTGCAGGAAAAGAGAGCTCCTTCCTCAGTCATTACTTCCTCACTGATGCAGGCAAGGAGGAAATAGCCCAAGGGAAGAGAGTTGTTGGATCTTGATCCCATCAGCAGCACACCATTACCCGCAGACAAGCTACAACAAAGGAGTAACCTGTAACAGTGACAGACTGGTTTGCTCTGCAGAAAACAGTGAGCTAGCAAAGAACAGTCACCTCCTGTACGGGATGCAACAGCAATGAGCAGATAAAGATGGAAAATGGGGGAGAATGGTTTGGGAGAAGCTTGGAGTTACATCACCTTAAATGTAACACTGAGCTGCACTCCTAAAGCCCTGGTGAACCCTTGGATACACATTACAGACTTCTTAGCATTTGCTTTATTAGTACATAATTTTTTAAAAAAAAGAGAATTGTAATAGATGTGACTTCCTTCCAAATTGCTTATAAACACTGGCCTTAAAACCAGAAGGCTCAACTCAGTAAAAATCACACAGAGTATGACTTATGAGCTCACAAACTATGCAGGATCATCTTTGAAAAGTTCATAGATGTGTAGAAGACCACGGAAGGAAAAAATCACAGGGCTGTAAGAACTGGCTGTGTCAGTGAAGTATTGCTCTTCCCTCTGTCAGATCCACACCAGTCACTGGCTGGAACAGTTCTCTTTCAAACTGCACACCGAGTTCAAGTCATTATAAATATCACAGGACCTTTTACTGGACCAGAAACTAGCAAACTCTGTTACGCTCACGATCGCAATGCAGTTCTTCAGCGACTTGTTAGGGGAAAGCACATGGACACGGACATACGTATGTGCAAAAGCAGGCTTCTTTTACTATTAATAAAATGAAGGAAAAAAATCAACTTTGGCACTGAATTTGGTTTAGCCCAGCAAGTATAAAGACAAAGCATTGAATATTCTGGACATCCTCAAGTATAGAAGAAATGTGCATATTCACATTAGGACTGATGGAAGCATTTTGACAGATGCTTAGTGATTAATACGCATCAGTATATAGCTGGGTCCCAAGCACAGCATCTGGTTGGCTAACTGTGGGGCTGTTAGGAGTTAGCTTCTAACCTGGGAAATAAGTTATGAACCAAAGTTTTCTAAAATATAGACCTGGGAAGTACCCAGGTTAGAAGACTAAAGACAGGTTGAAGTAAGAAAGCTTAAAATTGGAAATAACTATATAAAACTATATAAAAACAGGACAACAAAAAGTCGGAACATGGACAGTGCCTTCTTTAAATAATGTTAAAAAGAGATCAGCGCTTAATAAAGCTGAAATAGTAAACAACAAATAGGAATCAATTTAAATTCCTCTATCTGATTTAAATAATGCTACTGCAAGTTCTTTATATGGCATGATGCAAACTTCTTTCCATTGGTCTGACAAATCAGATTAAATGTTTCTAAGCACTTCCCAAACTGAAACCGAGGGGATGCACAAGATTATTCTCCACAACTTAAATAACTACTGCATTAGAATAAGTCAAAGCAATGCAGTGTGGGTATGAACAAGGATATGTATTCACTAATGGTGGATCAAAATACTAATGTTAGGATGGATGCTGCTTACAGGTTTCCAAGAGTCCAATTTTATCATACCTTTGTGAAAAACACCGTGCCTCAAAACTCAGTAAAACTTTCTATGGTACAAACACTAAAGCTGTTCCGAATAGGAATTTGCAGAGGAAGATTTCTTCAGTATTAGACGTCTCCTGCTTTTCACTATGCAGGAAGTGAACAGAGAGCAGAGAGCAGGAAAAAGTGCTCCTAAAACCTGCAATCCCTACATGGGACTTCTGAAACGAGTACCAGTTACAACAGTCTTCTTGTCAGGGGATAAAAGGTTCAACACCAGAATAGCTTCAGGATCACGGGCTGTGACTGTAATTCAAAGCTTCCTTCTGTGCTCTCTCAGGAGTGCTGAGCAGAGTTCACGGATCAGTCTAGTGAGGATTACAGCTATGCTCAGGTCTGGCACAATAATTGATGCCAAGGTTTTAGCAGCTCTGTGTATAATGTTTCTCACCAGTGAAGAAAGCTAGTGATCTTCCAGCTCAAGGATTTTTTACTCATCTATAGGAAAGAATACAGTATGCAAGGAACTCTCCTTTTTTTTTTCTTTTCACATGTGAAAAAACTGAGAATATGGGAAATTAAGGGAAGCCAGCAATGACTGACATGTAGAAAGGTCTGTACCTCTGTGTGTTTCAAACTTTGGCTTCAACCACTGTTGACCATCCAGACACACAATTATATAATGCCAGTATTCTTCCTGTTCTTCTCCAGATTTTGTTTTCATTGCCCGTAAAAAGGCCCCCTGACAATTAAGATTATGGCGACATAAGCCTGCAACATTAATATAAAAAAATCTATTAATCCATTAATATTCCATGTATTCATAAGGGAAGGAAACAGCTCCCATTGCTCTGAGAGCCCAGCTGAACAGGAACGCTTTGCTGCATTTCAAAAAGTCCCAAGATTGTCATGGCACCTCCAAAGAAGCAACAAGTTTGAAGTACTACAGCACTATAGGTGAACCCCCGCCAATAATCCTTTCCTAGTCCAACCTACTAGTGCCAAATCCAATTCGATTCTCTCTGCTATCACAGAACGCCATCAGGAGACAGTTGGCATCTTAGAAATGTCTCAAGATGTACTTTTTCCTGTTTACTCAATTTCAGAAAAGAGATATACTTCCTTTAGAATAAATCTATCTTGGAAAAATCCATAGGACTAGAAGAATGTCATTGTTCCATTAATATTTCAAAAGAGTAAATAGTGTCACTTATACTGGTATGAGTCATTCACCTCAATATTATTTTCAAGGAAAATCATGAAATATCTGATTAAAGATTATTACTTACTCTTAAAGGATTAATTATATTTTACATTACTCAACAGGTTGTGGGGGAAGATAAGTCTTGTCAGATCAAATACTCCCACCAACAAATGACAGCAACTGTGAACAACATATTTCTGAACATGTTTTAAGCTTTGAACTCAATACCACACAAGTTTCTGATTCTGAGAGACAGGAATACTCAGAAATTAGATGGCAATATTAAATCGGAAAATACTTTCTTGATACTAAATTTCTTAATAAGTAATTATGAATTCTTTAGGGTGAAAAGCTATCTACAGGATTGATTCTCAGCCCATGACACAATGTATTCTTATACTACAAATATAGATTTAGAGCTGATAATGTTTGCAAAAGGAGTAAGGATGGACAGAATGGAAAAGAGCGAACAATAACGCAACAGTACAGTTTGCTTGGTATACTGGACTCGAAGGGTTCTTCTAAACAGCCAAATACAAGGCTTGAAATGTCAAAATTAAACACTGTAATCCCCGACTCTTCAAAGGACCTGAAGAATTGTCAACAGTAAGTATCTGAATACAAACTACCAATTCACAAGTTGAACCAACAGCTGAAATTTATGATCTGTGGTTTTGTAGAGAAGTATATTAGATGGTCATTATTCTAAATGTTACTACTTGTAAAATCTATAAGTAACAAGTTCTACAGAAATAATTTGTGCTGAGTTTCCTCCAGGTAATCTTGTTATATCAATTGTAACACTGCTGCTGCCATTATTGACAGATTTGTAAATTGGAGTTGGTTCTTTAATGTTTTTGCAATTCTAACTTTCATACCTGGAGCTTATCAGGAAAAAAAATCTATAGCAGACAGCTATGGGCCTGTCAAATGTCTCACATTTTATTTAACACAAAGCTGCAACGGGTTTGATCAATGATGTACTATGCTGATCCTGGACACAATTATTAACAACATCACTGGCATTTATATAAGTCAACTTTCACAATTTTCCAAGTAAAATTACAAGCCTGTAATAACAGAAACTTACAGCAGCCAAGTCAATATCAGCTTACTTCATTGTATTTTATGGCTACACAGAGCTCATATATCACTTCTTTGTAAACACTCTGTTGGCCTTGATGCAGTGTGGCTTCTCACAGTACAAAAATAAAAACCTTTTTAATTATCACAATGAGAGGCACAAGTAAGGAAAAACAATGTTATTCATTAAACCTTCCCTAATTAGTTTTTACACAGTTTTTTTTACCCAGCAAAGTACAACACAAAAGCTAAGTATAAGTATTAGTATTATTCCATTTTAAGATTACCAAAGGAGAAAATGTTGCAGAATTTGTACCAGATTGAAGAAAGGATGTACAGCTATTTTCCTGACACATTTACAGCATAAATAGCAACACAGATTAAAAAACCAAGCTCTGCAATTTGCAATTGTAAAACAGAGATGGATTGAAGAACTAGAAAAAAAAAAAAAATCACTTTCAAAACCCTGAAGATTGTGGCTTGGAAGCATCTTTCTGGTAATATTTCATATTATAGTAGATATTTGGAACACTGATACAAAGCAAGTCTGTTCTTTTTCCTGGACACAGGATACAGTGTACAGCGGAAATTTTTAAAAAGCAGATCAGAGTATTCTCATCTTCCATTTTAGGAAAAGGCTAACGGGATTTGTGTGTCTCCAATGGCATCTCCACTTTTTCTAATTCTATCAGCTGAACTCTGCCAGAAATTATATATAACATAAGCTCACTTATGAGGGGTAAACATTTGCCTTTGTAACACTGCAGCATAAACAATGTGCAATGTGTTTTCAAAGCATTTTCCCAGGCACATCACTTCTACCCAATCCCACCTCACTCTTTTTTTCTGATTCTGTAGGTTTCCCAGGATCAAAGGCAAACCATGAGTATTTTCTGCATAGTGTAGAAAAATGTTCACTTAGGAGCATTGCTGAAAGTTATGAAAGAGTGTCTTCATTAAATGGAAAAACAAACAGGCTGTTCAGTTCCTTTCTTTTTTCTGTAACTGGATTATAATGGTTAATTTTGTTAAGAACTGATTTCTAAAATAGTGGCATTATCACTATCACATGATGAAGAAAGACGGTGCAAGGTAGAGTGGATGGGAGAGGATGCTGTCAGTAAGGCTCAGTATACTCCGTAGAGCTGGGAAATTGAGTAACAATTGAGTAATGCTTTCTTGGACAGAGCAAAATGTACTTCCCAACAGCTGGAATCACTGAAGTTTTGCAGCATGTTTCACACACCCACTTCTGATAACAGACATTCAAGAAATACTTCTTCCAAGTTCTAAAAATAAATAGCTTGAATTCTGAGTTTACCGCAAAAGACTTTAAGAAAAAAGTGCCCCAGCACACTTCACACTGATATCAATAACAAATGTTTAAATCCCATCCATTTTCCAGAAAATACTGAAGAATTTACTTCGAGTAGTTTAAATCAACCTGTAAAAGGCCTGTAAAAAGCACGCGGGAGGAGATTCTTAAATGGTTACCTGACAAAGGAAATGATCTTCAATCCAGAAATAAAAACTAAATTCCAGAATAGGCATAATTATCGATTGAATGTGAAAGTTCAACCTCAAAAATAAACCATTTTCAATTTGTAAAAAAGAAAATTGATCCAATCCAATTGCAAAGTGTTAAAAAACATTAGACAACAAGCAATCCAAAGTTTAAAAACACAAAATGATCACAAGAACTACTTGTCTGAGGGTGTTCTCATGCAATGAGAAGCAGTATTTTGAAGCAGATAAATAAGAACAGGATGAGGTTTTATTAGAACACTAACTCCTAGCAACAAAATTATAGAACAGCATCCTGTAACATTTATATTTTTGCCAGGATCAATTGGGATCTTCAAGCGGCTTTGTACTGCTACCCTTACTTTCTTAGTAAACTAAAACACAGAAAATGAGGTGAAATGCCAAACCACTCAGGAGAGCCAGGACTAGTGAACTCTGCTTCGGTTTAGGAACCAAGCCCTTAATTATGCCATCTTCCAACATTTCTTACAAAGCAGTAACAAAGGGCTTTAAGAGGCTTTTGATGTTCAGTTTCTCTGAACAGAGTTCATTAACACAATAGCTTTATTTTTAGAAGCATAAACATCTGGTAATAGGCTTAACAATAGAAAGTATCTCACAAAATTACTGTATTTTTATTCCATGTTAGTAACCAGTGCTTACATTGATACTAGAAAACATTCCTTCTTTACATATTACTTCTTGTTCTTCTATTTCCACTTCTTCATTATCACAATGTACCATATTTCTAAAAAGCATTGATCCCTGAACTAAAAATAGTATCATAAAATACACCTTTTAAAAAGTCTCTGGGAATGGAATAACAATTGAGTTTCAAGAGTCTACACTAAAATTATTATGGCACAACTTTATTCCTGAAAACAATAACCCTAAAATTCCAAAATCCTGTAATTAGATTTTGTTGTTTATTATTTAGATTGATAAGGAAACTGTAACCCATGATAATATTAATCTCATGAAGCAGGGAAAAAAAATGAAAAAAAAGTATGTCATTAATCTCATGAAGAGATTCTAAATTATGCATTTTATTATCCTATGGAGATTTACACTCCCATTATCTCTTACACCCACATAAGATAAAGCAAGTGTAAATCTGTCTTTCTCCATGCAGGGAATTTCATAACACTGTATTAGAGAGGTGATTATTCTGTCTTCACATTTCATAACACTGTTTTCTTAACAACCAGAAGCACTCTCATTTAATATTAAGACAGGTGTTTTGACTGAGAGCAACTACGGATATGTGCTGAAACTAGGAAAGAAAAACCCGTATGAATAAATATAGAAATGTACATTAATCCTTATTCTAAGGGTGACCTTCCACCACCAAGTAAGATGCCTGGCCAACATTTCCTCTAAATAATTGCAGCAGCCAAAGGGATTACATTTCTATGCAACTTCTATAAATCACATTTACTCAAATTGCAAAACATTCCAATTCTTTCTTCTTCTGCTAATTGTACATAGGGTAGGGCCATCACATCTGTGCCAATTTACACTCATATAAACAACAGAAGCACAGGCTGATTGCATCTAAATTTAGGCACAATTTTTAACAATGCAAATGGTATGAGAAGAAATTTTTGTAAATATGTCAAATTTGTGTTTGATATATTTTCCTGTATCATCCCACAGTATGACACATCATCAATTCAGCTGTGTCGGGCTTCTGACTGAAAAGTTAGCTGCCTTCCATTTGCATGTGGTAACTACTTGCTCAAACTATTAAAACATTTCAGCTGTCATGTTGTTCCCTGGAGAACAAGGTGCGGTCTTGGTGTCTGGGTTTCAGCTGGGATAGAGTTAATTTTCCTCTCAGTAGCTGCCATGTTTTGGATTTAGCACAAAAAGAATGTTGGTAACACTGATGTTTTCAGCTGTTGCTATAAATCAAGGACTTTTTTCCAGTTTCTCATATTCGGCTAATGAGCGGGTGTGCAGGTGGGAGCACAGCCAGCCAGACAGCCCCACCGGCCAATGGAAATATTCCACACCATAGGCATCATGCTCAGTTTATGAATGAGGTTGGTCGGGGGGAGGAGGCTATCAGCTTTTCAGTTTCATGAGTTTTTCAAATCCACTCTTGGCTGGGAGTTTGAACCTTTTTTTTCGGGCTGCGAATAGGTTGTCCAGTGGCAAGAACAACCATATTAGCTTGTTTTGCATATTAATTATTAACATTATTATTATCATCAGTATTAGTATTAGTATTTTACTTTGTCATCTTATTAAACTGTCTTTATCTCAACCCATGAGTTTTCCCTTTTATCCATTTCTCCCCCCCATACCACTGGATGGGGGAAGAGGAGGGGTGAGCGAGCGGCTGTCAGGTCCTAATCATCAGCTGCCAGGTTAAACCATGACCCTCGGGTAGACACAGTGAAGACTTTTGGGTGATCATAGATTAAATTCATACAGTGACTTAGGGATTTGATGGGTAAGCCAGTTTAACCGTTAGAAAATAATATGAAGAACTCTTAAAAAAATCCTTACTGGTATTGGAAATATTTGTAGGAACATTATAATAAAACAGCAATATTCATCATTTGAAACATCCTAGGTTTCTTTCAACAGCAGTAAAAGTACATTCTTTGTTCAGTAACACTTGTTAAATTCACAAATTGCATAGTAACTGAAATTAATGGAAATGAACTGCAACATGGTTATACATGCCATTTTATGGGCATACATTACAGGTTTTTATATGAACCAACATTTTCATGCAAGGAGAAGAGTTTAATGAATTGCAAAACCGCATACTTGAAGCAGCAGTAACATACCTTAGAGAATACTCTCATCTTGATGCTTGAGCAGGTTTGCATACAAAACGGTACTCCTCAAAATGAAAATATAAAACTCTGGCTTTTCAAGTAAAAATTATAATTCACAGACTGAATTTTTCATTGAAGCTGAGACGTACCGCATACAGCTAGGAGAAGAGGGGGCACATCCCCTTCTCTATCCACTAATCCCACAGCCACCTTGGACCCAGTGCAACAAAGAACAGCTTTAGGATGCTTTGCATTATGCTACCCCCCGGGTCATTCTAGCCATTTATAATCACCTGTGACCAGCAATACTCTAGCCAAATGCTTTTCGCTACCTCTCCAATCAAGTAATCCCCTGTTCCGGTTCTATGTCTCCCCAGGACAGTCTTCTACAGAGAAATCCCCATCCTTCTGGTTAGCTCAGCTTTCAACTAGCTTTGATCCAACAAAGGCACTCAAAGCAGTAAGACAAAAAAAAAAAAAAAAAAAA
>Ga0065711_1003927_pt1 | contig 26288 bp, 21 predicted proteins | sample Hoacrofraction12_FD_59098 | JGI IMG/M metagenome (GOLD analysis project Ga0065711, IMG submission 59098) | Hoatzin crop microbial communities from Cojedes, Venezuela - Epithelial fraction 12 v2 (version 2) | ecosystem: Host-associated > Birds > Digestive system > Esophagus > Crop | place... | reverse complement strand
CCCCGCAACGGCGGTGGAACCCCCCCGCCGAGCCCCCCGCACCCGGGGGACCCCCCACAGCCCCCGCTGAGCGCCCCGCACCCGGGGGACCCCCCACCCCACCCGCCGCGGCGGCAGCCACTCCGCCAGGGGGCGGCCGAGGCCGCAGGCAGGCCCCGTTGCCTAGCAACAGCGGAGCGGGCCCGCAGGCCGGTCCCCGGCCCACCTCGGTGATCACGTCGTGCAGGTAGCGGAACGGCGGCTTACTCAGCAGCCGGTCCGTCAGCGGCGGCTTGCGGATCACCCTGCCCAAGGACTCCTGCGTCCGCCGTACCACCGCCTCGTTCATAGCGGCGGTGGGACCGCGCCGCCGCCGACACCGGCTCCGGACATTCCCGGCATGCCCCGCGGCGCAGGGCGCCTCAGTGCGCAAGCGCAGAGCCGGGGGGGGCGGTTGCTAGGCGCAGCGCGGCCCTAGCAACCGGCCCGGGGGCCTGGCTAGGCCTTGGGATCAGCGGCGGAAGCCGCTTGTCCCACACAGCTGGTCACACCGCGGCCCCCCGTTTGAATAATCAGCACGTAAACAGTGCTCAGAAACTTCAGTTGTCTCTTTTTGGTGTGGGTTTGGTTGTTTTTTTTAAATTGTTCTTGCAGTAAAGAGGTAGAAAGTAAGAGTGATGGATGAGGGAGATGGAGGCAACGTCAGGATTGTCCGATCCCGCATCACGGTCCCTAGCAAAGCCAGGCCGTGGCCATCAAAGAAGAACACAGGACCCCCAGCGTCGTCCTTGCCTCCTGCAGGCCTGTTCTGCCCAGGCAGGGCACTGCACCCTCCCTGCCACTTGCTTCGGCCTCACCCCATCGCAGCCCTCATCGACAAGCGAAAAACTGGCTGTGCCCCCGGTTCTATAAATATATTATAAATATCTTAAGGGCGGGTGTCAGGAGGATGGGGCCAGACTCTTTTCAGTGGTGCCCAGCGACAGGACAAGGGGCAACGGGCACAAACTGAAGCAGAGGAAGTTCCACCTGAACACGAGGAAGAACTTCTTCCCTCTGAGGGTGACAGAGCACTGGAACAGGCTGCCCAGGGAGGCTGTGGAGTCTCCTTCTCTGGAGATATTCAAGACTCGCCTGGAAGCGGTCCTGTGCAGCCTGCTGTAGGTGACCCTGCTTTGGCAGGGGGGTTGGACTAGATGACCTGCAGAGGTCCCTTCCGACCCTGAACATTCTGTGATTGTACGCCACTGCCAATCTCCCTGACCAGGTTTGGGAACCTGAGAGAGAATATAACACTTTTCTGCTCAGCCAGTCGTGACCATTAATGTTCGAAAGCTGAACGTCAGCAGGGCTGCACAGGGACAGTGCTGCTGTGCTTGAACTTACAGCTCCAGCTCGCCTGCCTTGCTAAACAACCTCGGGAGAATGAATCAAGATTTGGGAACAAAAAGGGACACGTTACTAAATCACATTTATCTGGTGTTAGTTCAGGCAAGGAAAGAGGTTATTTTTTCAGCAGAGGAAGGGAAGCAGTCGGCTTCCACGCCAACAGGGTAATTACACCTGAGCTCCCGAGAGCAGGTGATTGCAAGGAAGCGGTTTCTGTCTTCCCCCAGCCCGATACACCAGTGGATTGATGAGGTTCCCAGCCAGGCTGTGACCACAGGATCTGGTGAGCCTGGGAAGGATAGGAGGTGTTGACAGCTTTTACATCCAAGGGCATCGCAAGAGGTCTCAGAGGAAGCAAGAAGACTGGGAAGAAGCTGCTCTAGGAAAGAGGGTTGTTTATTTTGGAATTGTGTGGTTTATCTGGATTTCTGCCACTGGCTCTCCGTGAAGCATCTGAGATGCCTGAGAAGGAATCTCAGGGGTTTTGTTAAATTTGGCCTCTGACGTGCTCATTTTGATGAAGAGGTAGTACTCCGAGAGAGCACAACTCAATTTAACTGAACAACCAAAAGCTAGCAACCCACAAAGTCTCCATGAATCCCTGTGGACCTAAAGGGAGACACTGGAATAGAAAGAAGTACCCTCAGACTGTAAAACAGATAGCTTTAAGTTTAGTCTGGAGACGTCATCTTTTTGAGGACCTTGGACTAGAATTGTTCACAAGCTTGGGGCAAGCCAAGACCAATCCGCCCAAAGATGTCATCAGGAAATTCAGCTGACTACACAGCATCAATAAGAGACAAAGCAGCTTACCAAACATCTCAGGAGAAGATTCACAGATGTCCAACATATGCCAAAAGCCATCCTAACATCAAAAGAGTGGCAGAGAAACTTGCTGTTTTGAGCACTTCACCACCGTCGCAAGCAGGAATAGACGTTAACACACACTGCCTTTTCTTCCAGGGTTTGCCTCCTCCCACAGCAAGGGGCTCTGACCTTCCCAGCCACTAGTTTGACTTAATACAGCAGAACTTCTCTGCAGAAATAAGCTGGGAAGCAGCAAGACAGCACCATGGTACATATTGCTGGCTAAATATTGAAGGCTTAACTGCCCAGCAGTAGGAACATAAAGCTCTCTACCTCTGTTTCTTTCTACCTACCACAAACAGCAGGATTCTATCTCCAGTCTCAAATAACCTTACGAACTCAGTAGCTCAAGTGCACACAGGTATACATGCAGTTTCCAACCCCTGTCAGCTGAGCTACCAAATGCTGCTGTAAAATATAGAGGCGGCTTGACAACAGAAAGCACCTGCTGTCTGTCTCAGTCAAAGACATGTCTAGCTCAGACCTGAGGATACCAGTGTCACGACATCAGTAGCATTGAAGGACATACAGACTGTATTATCTTACAAGATTTTACTTGCTGACTATGATAAATATTAGCAGGTTTTTGTGCTTCACCGTGTTTCTCAGTTTTAAGATTTAAAAAATGTAACAGGAAACCAGTCAGTTTGTAATTGCGCAGAGTTCTAAATGAAGTGGGGATTCCACCAAAGTTCTCCATGAGATGGGATTTGGGAAGTTTACATTAAAACCAGTTCCGCAAACGAAAGAACTATCCACACAATACCCCCTACCCTAGCATCAAGAACAGCAACCAAACCAAGTTCATGGAAAGATCCCACAACATGGAAACAAAGGCATTTGCCTGGGAGAAGCCTTCCACACTCAACGTGCCCTTGAACTCTCTAATCACCTCTCATCCTTTAAGCAGCTGTGGGTTGGTTTGCCTTTCGAATTACTACTGCCCCTTAAAAGTCATGTTTTGCCTCTTGAGCTGCTAGTCAGTGTGGGATTTGGAATTTTGTCCTGCAGTCCCACACATTTTGGATTACTCTCAACTGTCAAGATTACTCCCAGCCCATCAGGGAAACCTATCAAATGTATAGTTCAGATCACTCTGAAGACCGCATGGTTTTGAAGATCAGCAGGAAACTGCTGAAACACAAACTACCATCGTGCTGTACATCTTTGCTTGTAACTCATTTGAATGAATTGTATTTTGACGCTGCAAACACCTGAAATATTTGGTTGGCAGGTTCTGCAAGGTGACTTGAAAAATGTAGATTGAAAACAGCCTGTAGCTGCTATAGAGTTCTGTTGAAGTCCATGCTGTCTGCACCTCTGGATACGCTTTATCCCATCACGGATCTCTCTCCTGTCCTATTGCCACCAACTCCAGAACTGATACCAGCTTTGCCACACAGCATCTCCCCGTGAGAAATGCAGCCGCCAGAGTTATAAAACTGCAAGGAGTGCATATTGCACTCCCTGAAAGCAGCTTATATTCTTCTACAAGATGGCCTGTCTACATGTATTTACTCTTTACCATAAATATAGTCTCCACATTCCAAAATTATTCATAAAATTGGTACCCAGTCTAAAGCCCCGAGCTTGGTTCTCCTGACAACAGCAAGGGTTACAAGCCATGGGGGCTCATCTATACACCCACTTAGGTTGGGAACAGTCAATTGCTTGAACCTACTCCTCTCCTTTCCCGTGTGCAAGACAGATCTCCAGTGCACATTCCCTCTTCTCCAAGGCAGCTGACCTCCACCTCACCAGTGCAACATGCTGACAGATGCTAGTGACTACATGGCTCCAGCCTGGTACCATAACAAAGCAGACAGACATTTTAAAGTCCTCAGCACCTCATGTGAAAGCAACTTCACGCTTCAAAACACACTTCACTTCAAAACCTGAACCACGTCCAAAAGGATAAAATTTATAGCAGAAGGAACTTTTTTGTACCACCCTACCTGGTGACAAGTTACATACATTTGCAGGCACCTTCTACATCTTTTTAGTTTTCTGAATACAGGATGGATCTCAGCAAACCTTTTTTCTGCCAGCTGAGGTCCTGGCCTCTTACGTACCTCCTTTGGGGCTTGGCATGGCCCCTGGTATTTGTTTCATTTCCTGGCTGCTTGCCATGAGACGTATTTGTAGGGCTTCCATCACCATGGAGGGTCTGCTGCCCTGCCTTTGCCATCCAGCAACAACCCAGCTGGCGAGACGTGTCCCAGAGCTGCGGACGCAGCTCACTGGCTGATCCTGCCTGGATCAGGGTGAAGCAGGCTTGCTGTGGCCATCCCCATCCTCAAGGTGACAGAAAGCTGATGTGTCTCAGGAGCGCTGCATTGTGGAAAGCAAGGGAAAAAACCGAGGTGAATTACCTTTGTGAGTTATTTTTTCAGATATGAAAGCAATCAACTGATAAAACGCAGCCTAGATACATCTTGTGCAGAGATAACGACTGGACAAACAGAGCCGTGTGGTTTCCTAGATAGGTATTTCCTGCTGGTTTTGAGCACTTCAGTACAGATTCTACACAAAACTTTAAAAAATGTTTTGGCTTTCTTTTACCTGTTTAAGATATTTAATGAAGGGACTGTTCAGGACTCTAGCATAAATTTAGTTTGGCTGGTTGCGTTTGGTGCATTGGGTAAGACCCAAATCACAGTAAGCAGCCAGGAAGCTGCAACATGTTTATCCCAAGGAGTGTTAATGGAAAGGCTTGTTTGATTTATTCTGTTTAATCAAATAAAAAGAATTTTGCATTTAGTGGGTGTGTGTTGCACAATCAGATTTATTTTATCAGGAGAAACCGTTCCCTCTGGGTCTATTGAAACAATGTAATACATCATGCCAGCAGTTATGATGTGGACCTATCGTATGTGCCCTGCCATCACTGAAATAGAAAACAGTAACTTTCCTGAGAGCTGCGTCTCCACAAAGTGTCACGTCACCCTCTGGACATTTCCCCGCCCCCCTTTTTTTTTAATTTTGTCTGTGTGTTAGTTTTCTTTCACCAGCCTCTGTTAAAGCTGGCTTTTATTTCTCTTGTAATCAGAAAAGCTTGTCATTCGGAGCACAGCCGCATGCCTGCATTGTTCTAGCCTAGCTTTGCAAATAAGCAGAGCTTTTGCATTTTACTGAAACGACCACCCGTCTTCCTCTGCACAACTCAACCTTCCCATGCCATTTACATCCAGATTTCATGCAGTACCATTCTGGTTCAAGAAACGCGTGATGTTTGCACGCTTCAGTGATGCTCTAGCCATGGTCATCCTCAGCCTCGAGCCAGAAATGTGCTGCAAGCCACTGGTGGTGAAACGCTGCGTGAAGTCTGGGTGGTGCTCCTGAGCTTGCTTGGTGACATGTGATGTATGGATACTGCGAGTGAACTGGAGACAGAAGAAAACCACTGGTGATGTACAAGAAAATACATGTATACACAACCCTCTGCAGCTGGGATGCAATCCACTGGCTCAATGAAAAGGTAAGAGGAGGTGGGAGCAGAAGGCAAATCAAAGCAAAGACAGGGTCTCTCCTTTCCCTTGAGCTGTGCTGGCTCCAACCCCTCCTTTTGCACCGAGGACTCCAAAGAAGCAGGGCTGGCCTCCCTTCTGTGAGCACAGCCGTCGCCAGCCCCAAGGCTGAGTTGGGAAACAACCCCGGGCGCTTGTCCCGTGTCGTTCAGGCAGCAGAAGAAAGCACTGAGGTTGAAACTCCAAGTCCTGTTGGACCTCAAATACAGACAAACGCTGTTTCTTCAAAAAGTGCCAGGGAAAGGCATTCACACAAAGCTACATTAGAACAAGCATCCTTCTGGTTGAGTAACCAAGCGTCAGAAATACAGGGCACGCAATATTTCCAGATCTTCTAAAACCCTGCCGTGACCTCCTGGGCCCATGCAATACACTAAAGCCCACCCTACAGGACACCAGAAGGGGTCCTCACAAGGAGCCCTTCTCTTATTCAGCACAACAGAGCAGATAGAAACGAAGACTGCAATACAGCTGTGTACAGAGGCAGAGCTGGGGTGTCCTGACAGGCCAGTGGTTGGTTCCACAAAGGAAAATGCTGTCTTTTTCACTTGATACAGCGGAATCTTTGCAAAGAGCTATCAACCCTCAATGGAAAGATGGTGTTTCACTTCCTTAAAATTGATGATGGGAGAAGACCATCTCCTTAGGCTGTGACACAAGTCCTGGTTATCCCACAGAGTTATGCCTCTTATCCTTGTGTGGGGCTTTCATTATGCTGCTGTTCCCCATTGCTACGAAATGGTTCAGTTCATACCACATTATTTACATTGTCATTTCATGTTTTCTTTTTATTTTCTCCTTACAGGATTGTGCTAAGTATCTTCTAAGAGCAGTGCATTCTGCACCACTCTTGGCGTGAGGGGTATGCATCTCCTCTGTATCTCTCAGTTTGACGCTGGGAGACTTTGCTGTACCTGGAGACCCACAGTCCTCCCCCAAGGACCTAGGTGTGTCTAGGATAAACTCTGCATGAGTGCTTTCATAAATCAATACACCTTGATTAAAAACATGCACACTGCTGGGCTGACCGAAGAAAGCTTTTGTGAAAAGGTTGTTCTACGGCTTGGCGGGAGCAGGATATCCTGGAATTTCAGCTGACGTCCATACCCAGCTATTGTGCGAATACAGAGGTATAAAGAGACCTTGCCTTACCTGGACTGGAGGGGAGAGGCTGCAGCAAGGACACCCCTGTCGAAGCATCAGCAGGAGCTGCCAGGTGAGAGACCAGTTCTGAGTAAATGGCTCTTTATGAGACTGTCTTGTCTCTGAGGAGGACCAGGCATTTCTTTTCTGTCCGTGTACCTGCTCTTTGTGGGTCGGCTTTTGCTAGATGTGATTGCTGGTTATTACACCACTGAGCTGTACCCAAAGGAGGAGGACTACTTGGCCAAAACCACTACCGTGCACAGAGATCTCGCATGATAAAAGGGGCTGCTGACCGAACAGAGGGCACCTGCTGCCCCATGGCTATTTCAGCCTGCATTTTCCAAGTCACCTACCAGGCTGCAAGGCCTGCAAATAGAGATGACCTGATCTGCAACACTCCTCTGAGCCATTCCAGAGGCTCCCCAAGCTTCTGCTCAAGTGTTAGCCTTGAACTTAGCAGGGAGATGAATGTTTCATGGGTCTCTCTTCTCTGCTTCAAACTTTCGAGTATTTGTCAAATTCTGCCTGCCTGAGCTGATCCTTTCTCTCTCAGTTTTCGCCAGCCAGGAGCATGCACGCCTTTACATTCCTGTGTTCTCTCCTTCTCTGCAATGGCATGGCGGTGGCTGCACACAAAATGATCCAGAGGCTCCCTGATGAAGAGGAAGAAAGCCCAGCTTGGATACGGACCCCACAGACTCTGTCTCGAGGTGAGCGGCTGCGATGCTTTCAGCAGTCCTGAAGCACCCCCATTTCCCTCTGTCACGGTGGCTAGCGTGCACCCCCACCCATATATCCAGGCAGGTGAAACTCTGAGAGCAGTGGCTGGGAGATCCCCCGCTGTGTTCCCATTCCGAAGCAGAAGCCCAAACCCACCTTTCACAGGTGCCATTTCCACCGTGGCCAAGAGCACTGGTGCATTCAGCAGGGGTAAAGTCCTCACGCTCTGTGCTTGGGAACAGGTACAGGTGCTTTGCTCCAAACCTGGGCTGCGGATGGAGCCAAGAGCCAAGCTGTCACACTAGCTCCTGATGAGCTGCTGGATCAGCTTTGCAGAGGCTGAGCTCAATAGGCAGCCCCTACTACGCCATGCTGTCCCCGCAGGAGACCATGGCCACGCAGCCAGGCTGCAGCCAGCTCAGCCCCTCTGCTGTCTGCTTTCCTGCCAGCATCGTAGGTCAGGCACAGGCAACAGGCACATCCTCTTCCTCCCTGGGGTCTCCTTTGGGTGACGCAGAGCACAAGCAGGGTGCTGTAGCCATCGGAAAGGGCTCCAGACTCAGGTCCAAGATTTGCTCTATCAAGTAAGATTCAGGCACCTCACACCAAAACCATTGCCTACCCTCCCTAGCCCCCCGCCTGCAGAGCAATCCCGTATCGCAGGAAGCCATACGCAAGCAGCAAGCCTGCTTCAGCCCTTTGGGAGGGTGGGTGGGTTCAAGGAGGAACTCTGGGCTTCAGATTTCGAGTGGCTGGAAATACCTGTCTGTAATCCTAATCCGCCACCTGAGCTCTGGCAAGGCTGGAGTTTCATCCCCCTTCCCTATCAGCTGTTTCTTTTTACTCTTCTGCTTGGGGCTTTCCTGACACCCGCAAATCACCCTGAGGGGCTGGACACCCTGAGGGAAGATGCCTAGTTTGTGCCGCCCGATTACATGTGTAGCTCCAGCTCCCCGTTCAGCAGAACATCCTCATCCACACTGACTAACGGTGCTCTCAACAGGCTGGGGAGATGACATTGAATGGGTGCAGACGTACGAAGAAGGTTTAGCACGATCCAAACACAGGTAATCCTCAGTTCTTGTTATGCCAGTTCGTATGTTGAACTGCACAGAACAAAGCAATGCTCTAACACGATGCTCAGGCTGTGCCTAGTATCTTGCAAGCATGATACAAGCTGTATTTTGCCACACGGTACAGAGGCTGGACAAGATTTTGGTGAGAGGTCACCTTCTGGGAGATGAGCAAACGCCCTTGCAGTGCCTCCAGTGTCACCTTCCCAGTGATACACCCTCTCTGTACCTGACTGTGTCCACACCTCCCTACTAGCCCAGCTGCTATTGCTCCTTACAATGTAAATTTATCCCTGGAGCAACTCAGTGCCATAACACCCTGCACGTGCGGTCTGTAAGAGGTCCGAATTGCCTCCCCACTCCTTTCCTGCCCTGTCGTTTCAGCAAGAAGCCACTGATGGTTATTCACCACTTGGAAGAGTGTCCTTACAGCCAAGGTGAGCAAAGCAAACCCTTCCAAACCACCCGGGGGATCCAAATCTGTCACTCCTCATTCCTTACTCAGCATTTGAGCACTTGGTGTCAAGCCTTTCCAGCACACGCAGGGAAAAGTGGAGAGACAGTAGACCCACTGGAGACCTTGAGAAGAGCTGGGGAGTAAAACAGCTGTAAAGTTTTTCTGGGCAGTAACGTGCTGTGGGTCAAGGCTTCCCTGGCAGACACACATGGCTACAAAACAGGCAGGCAGACACCAAACTTTCCTCCTTTATCTTCTTGCCCACTCTTGATCTCCTGTCAATTATCCTTCCTGCCTACTCCCAACTCCAGTCTTGATCACCAGCAAACACTGAAATCATCAGCTTGCATGATTAAAGCCTGGGGAAGTTCTAGAGGCCCTGAAAGTAGACCGGGTCAAACCAGTGAGGTGAGGCATCGCCTTGCCTCTGTTTGATACCATGGCTTTCAAGTATGTATGCATTCATGACCTGCTCAGCCACTGGGGAGGAAATCTGCCTGCACATCAGCATTTCAGCTTCTCCAGGACTAAATGTCTTTTGCATTTTCCTTTAGGAGAACCAAGTCCTCCGAGCCTCGTGTGACATTTGCACATCAGAAAGTAATGCCAGTTGTTTACTGATGTATTTGCAATCAATATACGATGATGCAAAACCATGAAAAGCAGCAATCCAGATTATTTTTTCCATGTTAGCAATGCATTTCTCTTTCTTTTAGCTTTAAGGAGAGCATTTGCTTCTAGCCCAGAGATCCAGCAGATGGCTCAGGAGGACTTTATAATGCTCAATCTGGTGGTAAGTCTGAATTTTAAAATATTAAAGTGTTTACTGGGGAGTGGAATAAGCCGTATTAAAAGCAGAAATGGATTCACTTTGCACAGCTTTGAAGTTGTATTTGAAATTCTCTTTTTTCTCCCACTTCTCTGGGGACGTACAACAGGGTTTGCAAAGCACCAACACAGTTCTTCCTTGGAGAGGGAGCAGGGAGACACCTCCATACACACATTCACATACCTACTGGCACAGGAATACCATTTAGTGTTCTCCAACCACAGGTAGTATTCTGATACAAGGGAAAAACACCCAGTCATCAGGTTTTCTGAGTTACCTGCCTGAGGTTTCTGTCCTCGTCCCCCAGCAGCTAGCACAGGACAGCTTAGCCAGAACAGAGAAACACTGTATTTGATCACACCAGAACTGTTAGTTGTTGCAGATGAGGCAAGCTCAGCTGATTCAGCCCATTTCTAGTGCTCGGACAGTTACCTGTTACTAAGAGGCTCTCTAACTCCAACAGTATTCCAGCAGCGATGACAACATGGCGCCCGACGGCCATTACGTCCCTCGGATCCTCTTTGTGGGTGAGTCTCTGGGGTCAGGGGAATAATCAGGGCAGTGTTTTTTTCTATATGGTCCCCACCGAATTCACGTCACTCCAAGCTCTTATTCTCTTGAGCACTGAAGCTGTAGGAATAACCCAGACTTTCAAAAGGAACAGCTTAGCTGGAAAAATCAAAATTGGTCCTTATTTCAGAGCACTTGTTTAGCAATCTGATCTTAAATTAGACATTCAAAACCACTACCATCTTCATAAAAACAGGACTGTGACAGTCTTCTTCCACTAGTGGAAATGAACAGCATGTCACTGCTGTTAACTGCTAGCACATATCCCGTAAGTTTGCTCCTGCCTACGTGGCACCATGTCACGAGATCTGAAGACAGCCTCTTACTCGCAGCTTGTCCTCAGATGAAAGACAAACGCTCTGTTCAAGGGCAGAGCAAAGGCGCATCACCGGTCGTTACCAACAGCTACACAAAAAGCAAACTTACCATCAAACTGCTGGGTATGAAGGGGACAAGGGACAACAATCTTGAGCCACCTGACGAGGCTCATACGTAGAGGATCTACTCATGATGGGTTTCAGAAGTAGACTTCTTTCATTAACTTACAGCTGCTGAGAGCCTGATGCTTCGAGATGTACCTTTCTGGCTATGAAAAAGCCAAATCAACACCATTTTAAAGGGCTTTTATCCTCACAAAATTATTCACCACCACCCCACTCCACAACGCTGGAGGTGCTAATAACTTGTACTGTTTTTCCGCCCCCCTCAAGATCCTTCTATGACAGTTCGAGCCGATCTAACTGGCAAATACGGGAACAGGATGTACACTTACGAACCAGAAGATATTTCGACCTGTAAGTGAAACGGGCTCTGATCCCTTTTTAGCCACCTCAGGTTTCTACAAGACAAATGGGGTTAAAGGAAGAGAATATAAGAGAATCTTGAGAAACGCTGGAAGTCTGCTCGAAGTCCTTTATGAACATGAAGTAAATTTAGCGTAAGCGCCTTCGGGGGAAAAAACCATTGCTGAATGTTTCTGAAGAGCAGGGCAGTAAAGTACGGGGAGAGTTGTCCTCAGTGTCCGAGCTCTTGCCGGCAGAGTTTCCACACGCCGTGTAAGTTTGGCCCCCAAACCCCATCTGCTTCGGTTCAAGGCATTTGCAGGCTTGTGCGCACTGCTGCTCTGCTTCATAACCCGAACTGCAGAAGCTGTTTCAACACTTCTTGCCACAGGGGTAACCAAAGTTTAAAAACACCTATTTCATAAGGGACAGCATGAACTCCTGAGGGTTGGTGTCTCTGCACTCCCCCCTGCTGGCTGCCCACTTTAATAACACTTAGAGAACTGCATTTTTCTGAGGTCTCAATCCCCAGGGCGTAGCAAGTTGGATGAGCCAGATTCAAAAGCCAAGGGTAACAGAACAACCCCCTTCCTCCCAGAGAGAAGCAGCCTAATGACAATCCTGCCATTTGGGTTCACAGTCCTCTTTTCCAGTTTTCCACTTCAGCAGCCCACAGACTTCTGTCTGAGACTCAGACAAAGCTTCGAACCTCACAGGACTGCTGCAGAACACAGAAAACCACATCTGTGCCACCCATGAACTCCACCAGATGAACTGGTGTGTTCTAATGGCACTCTGTCCCTGGAGCATTGATTAAAACATAGCATTATCTACACTTCTCCCACCAACAGCAGTTCACAAAACAGTCCAAGGGAAAAAAAAAAAAATTATTCTCCCTAACCAGTGTCTTATTTTCTACAAGCCAAAAGTTAGCAACAGGTTTTGACTGGAATTAAGACAAAATAACTAGTCAAAACTACTCATTAAAATTGAAAAATATAAATTTTTTAAAGACCTTTTAGAAGTCTAGCTATCCAGAGTGTATCCAGAGTTTCTGACCTTAAACTGTGTAGATGTAGGAATCTTCCTTGTCATCCTTAGCATCTCAGCGCTTTCTCCGCAGTGATTGAAAACATGAGACAAGCAAAGCTGCTTCTGCACGCTGAGCTCTGAGCAAGGGGCAGCACCGGTCGGCAGCACAGGACACGCGTGCCGTCCTCGCAGACCTTTGCAGAGAAGCCACGGTCACAAGAACTCGGTGCACCCCACGGGGCAACAGACACCCAGAAGGAGGCACCACCCGCTGATTTTTAAGTAGTGGTTTATCGTAACGACTTCAGGATTGTCACTAATAGGGAAGCATTTTCTTTCAAACAGCTTATAAACTCTTCTTGACCCCAACCACCATAATTTTGGAAAGTATACTTTGATTCTAAACACATTTTCAAAGTTTGTCCTGTGCGTGCACAGCTACCTTGTACTTGTTGCAGTGATTTTTCCACAGTACAATTTCTTTTTTCTCTTTTTTAAGCCGTCTTAGTTTGAAAGCCTTTTAGTATAGTAAGAAACAAAAGCATGCAACTACAGTCTGTATTAAGACAGATTTTGTATTTTTGTTGCTTTGTGAATTGCTGTGCTCACTGCTGCGAATTTCAGAGAACCGTTTTATTATTGTTTGCTAGATTTTTTCCTGTATAATTAAAACAACAAAAATAAAGGATCAGCCCATCTCCTTTCCAGATTTCCTTCCCTTCTTCTCCACGTTACTTCATGTGCATGGCCATAATAAAAAAATCTGTTACTCTGCAGAACTGAGCAAGTCCCCTCTTATCACAACCTGGCCGTTAACCAAGCGTATTCAGCCTCCAGCCGTGCACACTACATCTACGATATGAAAATAAACAACGTGTAAATCACTTAAATTCTGACTGGGGAACATTCAATGGTCCTGTATGCCACCCCAAAGGAAGATCCACGGGTAGATGATAGCTACAGATGTATTCTTCCTACAATAACAGTAAGTTTATTAGCCAACTTAGACACTTATTAAGGAACTCAAACAGCTGTCAGTTTAACAGAATCTATGGTGGCTGTACCTACTCACAATGCAAAAAGAACACACCAACCCCCATTACAGCCTGTCCCTCTCAGGAGCAATAGGAACAAAACAAACCACGCTAGCTACCAAGCACCTTTCTCCTTACGAGCACGCGGGCTGGTGGGTGGGAGGAGGGTTAAACGTCTTTGGGCGTTGAGAACACCGGTGTAACTCACAGAAGGCGCCCGGGAGCTGTCCCATAGGCAGGGGCTGACGGTCAAAACGTGGCTCCGACCAGCAACGGCAGCCAGAGGGGACGGGTACGGCAGCAGAATTACACAGCGGTCTCGCCAGCTTCGGCATGAAACACAGAAGGCTGGGTGTATGCAGAACCGACTCCCTGCGATCACCAGGAAAAAGGGAAATAAAGTGGAATTCGAAGACAAGACCTGTGGCAGACTGAGCCCTGGGAGACGCTGCAGACGAGGCAAATGAAAGTGCAAATGCAGAGAGAGGGATCAGCTGTCGGGGCGAGGAGGACCGCTGGGTCACCCAGCAGAGACCGGAGGGCTGGCAGGAGCTCGGAGCAGAGGCGGGAGCCCTTCAGAGGACGGCGAGGGGCTGGGTCCTGCCACAGGACCCGGGGTGTCAGGGGGACCATCCCGGTGGGTGCCAGCGTGAGGGGTGGCACAGCGCAGCTCAGCGAGCAATGCCTGCCCGGGGCTGGGCTGCTGCTGCAGCATAAACCCATGTGGGAAACTAAACGCCATCAATCACTGGAACCAGTACTAAACTCCAGCAAAGCCGGTCAGCAATGAAGCAAGCACAACAGCCTAGGGCCAGTTTTGTTTCCTTTTATCTAAATGTTTCTCCCCAGTGATCCGCAAGGAAATTTTAGCAGAAGCAGGTGGTTAAGCCCTACTGATCATTAGCTGAATACAACCACCAGAGTCAAAATCTGTTTGGGCAGCAATTAAATTTTATAGGAAAGCTTTGTAATGCAGGAATTTATAGATTTGTTAACCACAAAGTTGATACTCTCTTAGAAAGCAACCCATAAATGAGCAAGAAGATTGATGCTCTTCCAAGGCACGAATGCCTAGACAAAACAGAAGCAGAAGCAGCGGTGCTTGAAAACTCCAATGTACCCATCTGCTGGGCCTCCACTGCCCGGCTGGTAACAAAGATCCAAGGAAAGAGCCGTATCATCGTCATGTCCTTTGCATTTCTCTGCACAGGGAGCTGTGCTGCCCAAGGGTCGCTCAGGAAACAGAAAAAGTTAAATTTAGTTGTTAGCTTCCCAGTCACTGACTCGAGGACTGGGAGCTCACGCCTCTTGGTCTCTCCAAGCTTGCTTGAAACTCAGCTTGATATTGTTTCATCCAGATGTGGTGGCCTTGGATACGGCAAGGGCTGAAGATTAACTCTTCCATTACAAGCAAGTTAAGCAGAAGCATTGGCAAAATCTCAAAACTGCAGCTAACTGCACTGGAGGGCACTCCTGGTACCCCCTCCCTCCGCCTTTGGGGAAACGGCCACAGCAGGCAGTGAGCCCCAGAACCACGGAGCTCCTCCCAGGCACGGCCCCCAGCCTCCACGTCACTGCTCGCCTGTCCCAGTCACATCCCCCCCCCGCCATCCCCCTGCCTTCTCAGGGTTTGTACCTGCAACGCCCTTCGGAACACGATGGCTCTGCCCAGGGGCTGCTGGGGGAGAACTGCAGTGAGCGAGCACGACTTTGCTTATTAAACAGGCCTCTAGATGATATATACTAATTCCCTCAAAAAACAGACCAGAGGAATATATTTGTGCACGCACTAGGAGTTTAAACAATGAGGTGTAAGCGCTAGATCCTGCTTTCTGAAAAAGGGGAGAAAACCAAGCTAAAAATCACTTTGACTTGCATCAAAACCCCACTGCTACAACTGAACCCAGGTCTTTGCACAGTGCAACCCCAGCCGGGTTGGGGAAACTTCTCACACGGAGATCGGAATGCTGTCTTAGGAACAGATTTGAAAATTAAAGCTTAATGAAGGTTGTGCCCCATCCAGTGTTAGAAACCAATTCATGCCATTCCCAATCAATGTATCAGTGAGACACAGACATATAGAAATGACTTTTTATTTTGTGAAGAACACTTGAAAAATAAAGATGAAAGCTCTTCCAGGCTTTGGAATATAACCATCAAACTGTGGCATCACAAAGACTCCGTTTTAGAAAGGTGTTTCCTCTCCCCCACCCCCATTTTTATGAACTCTCTCATTGTGGAATGACCCACAATAGTTTTAAGAAAAAAATACGCATTTTGAACCAACATTAGAAATAACCCAGGATCGGTTCAGTGCAGGCGTTGCTACATTACACTTTTAACAAAGGCACATACGAAAGCCCCCATGTTAGTACTTGTAAGTCCATACTTGAATTTCTCCATGTTTCGTATTTTCAAGAAGAGACCAGAGTTATTAACAGGTGGGAAGGCTGAGCTCGGTACAGCTGTCCAGCAAGGAACTGGAGGAATTAAAGTGACAGTCAAGTAAGTGCAATGCAACAGAACAATGTGCAAACACAAACCTTTCTTGCTTACCTTAGTAACCAGCATGTGCAATCACTTCTGTAAACCCCGGCTCGCAAGAACACTTGCTGATATGGAAGAAGGCGACAAACAATCAGATGGGGAAAGCAATCGGCTGCCCTCACCTCAGTCGGAAAAATCTATCCATAAAACTAGGATTTCAAGACTCAAGTAAATCCTACCTACAACCAAAACAGCGAGGAAATTAAAATATGCCCTTCTTGAATGAAAAGGCTTAAGAAAGCACAGAACCACCTGCTGAATTTTACAGATACGCAATGAAATAAATACTAAACAAATGCTCCAAGGTGCTTTTTTTTTTGCTGATAGCTAAGAGTGTCAGTTTCTGTCTTGAAGCTGTCTGAAATACCAGAATATTGTTAAACAATAAAAGATAAAGGAGAGATCTTCTCACATTACTTCTCACATCCGCCAAAAGTTTAGTAGTCTGCTGTACTGGCATCTTCCTAATACAAAACTTTCTACACATACATGAAACAGGTTAAATGTTTACAGTATTCCCCAAAAGGGACTTCCATTTTGTCTTCTCATTACCACAAACTTAATTCAGGACCCTTTGGGCTATGTTCAAAAGCTATTTTTGGACAATTGCTCTGCTCATTTCGGAAGAGGTTTCAGGACACGTGTGCAGTTCAGCAAGGCTCTGCAGTGTGTTCAACAGCAGGCTGCACTCGATGCGGCAAGCCATTTGCACCGGTTCCCAGCTGTAAAAGACAAACACGCTAGATGCCACCAGCACGTGACTGCTGCACAGAAGTGTCCACGTGTTATCTTCTACCGTTCCATTTTCACCTGATCATTCAAAACACGTTTAGAATTTGATTATAAACAATTAACCACCCCACTGAGAGTTTGGGTTAACTTGTCAGCACTAGCTGTGCTCAAAGAAAATCCTGAATGTGATGGGAAATTAAGTTACGAAGAGTCCTGTACAGTGGGGGAAACACAGTTTAAGTATTGTAAGCATTAGAAAAGTTTCGATAAAGATGCTAAAACGTCAGCTTCTGGTAAACTCCGATTCCCAGCCTCAGCGCTAAGAAAAATATGTTCTCTCACCAGCCACTCACATGCGTTCTTAATCTTGAGACAGAATCTCACAAGCATTCAGCAAACATTAAGAACCTTTGATACTGAGTTCAGCTGGTAGACAGACACACACGCTCTTCTGTTACAGAGGCTGTGCATCAACTTTCTGACACCTAAAGAAACTTTTTCTCAAATGCAACAAAGAATATTAGAACACCTGAAAAGATAAAAAATGAGGCAAAATCCTCTGAATAAAAGTGCTGGAAATAAATACAAGCCGTTTTCCCCCAAGTACAACAAAATCCAATGAAGACCAAATATCCGATCTGCCAATTTTTTCCATCCGTTTCGTTTGTTAATGAAGCTTATGGACAACAAAAAAGCCCAAGTGACCTTAAAATATAAGGTTACTGCACTGTTGTTCTGTATAACAAAAGGTCTTCAGGTTTTAGACCTCGACAGATTCTGAACTTGCTCTTTTTTTAGGCCAATTTAGTACACTTTGTCTAGAGAATTCCACATTTCCTTCATTCCTGAAATCTGACTCTAGTTACTACAGACTTAGTTTTATATATAAGGAGACAAAAGCCAATTCTGGTGTCGCTAGTAACTTCAGTGGTCAGAGATAGAAAAAAAAAATTCTAAAAAGATATGATTACGACTGCATGAAAAAACCCAGGAAACTCCGTAGTGATGGTGCAAGACATCAGCATCTGACCAAAAAAGCATTTAAGGTGATTAGAAAACAGTCATCAAAAGGTTATACAATATATTAATCCGTTTTCTCAAGGATAAAGTGCATTTACCTAGCCTGAGAATCAGTACCACAATTAATACAGGGATGCTAAAGCACTTCCCCAGAGAGATTAGAAGAAAATCAGTCATGCTGAATCCTACATCCAGTTTGTCTCAGTCAGTCTCCAAGACACTTCGCGAAACACCCTCTTGCTGGTCCAGTTGAGGTACTCCATTCTAATTTAGAACATCGGTAACACGGTCTGGTCAACAAATCACCTCCTGGTGCTATCTGAAAACGCCCACATTGATGGAAAGAGCCACTTCTGGTTTATGGTGCTTAATATTCAGCTTTTCCTCTGAGAAAACATGGTCCTGTAAGCGTTCAGCTTGCCGACTATTAAAAAAGAAAAATCAAGATGCCTAATATTAGTGCTGAGCCTTAGCATCGACAGCAGGACGAGCCTGCGATGGAACCTGATTTCCACTTAGCTGCGAGAATGACACTGTAAGCTCACGCTTAGGACCTGCGCAGGGTCAGTGCAGCCAGGGAGTTCATTTTTTACCTCCAGAGGCAGGGCCAAACGTTGCGATGTGTTGCAAGAGAAAATATGCTGAGGCTCAGTATAGGAACATGGCACTTAAAGCCAGGAGTTCGAATTACCTGAGCACTTCCTTCAGGACTACTGGAACTGTGTGCTCTAAGAGCACCCAGCTAGCACGGTCCCCCAGAATTATCCAAGCATCAAGCTAGTCTGAAAAGCAGCAGAGGACAGTTCGCCTCTTTTAAAGAAAAAGAAACTGAAGTACTCAATACCTTTTCTTTTTTTCTAATGCAAGTTGCTGTTGCTTCTCTTTTCCAACGTCATCTCTCACTGTGCTGAAGTCCTTACTGTCATCAAGGAGGAGATTCTGTTGTGAAAAAGGATTTAGCAGATTAAAATTGCAAGCTCAAACTATTTCCCACATGTTGCTCAATCTACACAATTAATTCTCAGAGCATTTCCTCTAACTAGCTTTACAGCAATTACCTTCAAGTTAACTACGTGGCAAAGACACAAACAGGCAAAAAAATTTTTTAGACTCCTCTGTTCAGTTTTTGCATTTAACAGTGAATTTGCCTCATTCAGAGATTTCTCTCCATAGTCCAACGCATCAGGACAGGACATCAGACTTTTCATGCGCTGCTTTAAAACCCAGCAAGGATGTTCTTTCAGAGGTCTCCCACATAAGCCTTATTGTCATTTCTGAGCTCAATATGCTACTGTGTAATTCTTTTTTAGATAATGAAATAGATCTCTAATAATTCTTTGGAAAATGTAACGGGTAAAAACCATATTTTAAATTTAAAAAGGGCACTGTTCTTGGATTTTACTCCAAGTTGGAAAAAAGACAGTCAATAAAATGAGGGCAAGAAAATAAGCCCGTTTCTTCAGGATAGTGTTCAAGCATAAGCAGAAACTGACTGCCTGCACTGCCTGAGAGTGGCCCAAGAGCCTCTAAGGTTTTACACTCCAGTGCCCGTTCCAAGATATAAGGGGAAAAGTATGAAACTTCCCTCAGGTTGGTGAAGAACAGGAGAAAAAGAAGAAAAAGCACCAGTAACAACAAATTTCCAATCCACTCAATGAATTGTCCAGATTCACATACCAGTACTTTCACAGCGACGTAGTGGGACGCAGGAAAAACAGGAAGAAATTAAGATACTGCAAAGGGGACAGTGCCTGCACCTAATCCTTGTGCAACAACTAAAGCCAAGTTAATTTACCTTCACTCCAATGATATCTCCATCTTTCAGGTGATAAGGCGCTGACTGTAAACTCTCCTGTTTTTTCTTCCGTTTCCTCTTTGAAATTTGCTTTGTCTGAATAAAATCAAAGCAGAAGATTCGTAAATGGTACATTTCAGGAATTTGCTTAAATACTTTTGCTCAAGAACCGCAGCACAAACCAACAGATACTTCTCTCAAAACAACAGTTGGATTCTGTCATTCCAGATCTTACCCAGCTCGATATCGGCAGCCACTCAAATCTTTCGGGGAAGTATTTGGCTATTTCAATTTTATCTACAGGTAGACAATAGTGAGAAGCTACTCGTTGCCTCAGTGCCCACGTTGTGCACTCTTTGGAGATATCCCACACCAAATCCATGGAGTCATAGTAGTCCCTCTCGCCTGGTATGCCCATCTGGACTCGAAGCAGCAGTTCCTGGGGGCTGTCATCAGGAAGAGAAAATAGACCGTTCTTGTGAATCGTGCTTTCAGAATACACAATTCCCAGTTTTCGCTTCCTCCTGCCTCCCTTATTTTTGGTTGTGGAAAACAAGAAGGAAGCTCCGAAGTCTTCTCGCATACTGACATATCTAATCCTGACAGACAGGGCTCAAGTTAAAAGCTGCTCAATTAAGTCTCATCTCAAACGCATTCCTGTAAGAAATAAGTATCTTGAGATCTTACCCCAAATGCTCTTCTTTTTGCAAAGGTTCTACGCAGATTTCCACTCTAGCACCCAGCTTATAGTCACTGAAAACAAAACAAAGACTATAAGCAGCATTTCCAGTCATATATTCGAAGTTCTTGAGTAGAAAAATCACTGTTTTAGTCAAGTAGACCTGTGCTTATCTGCAAAACCAAAGCAAGAGGCTACTGGAACAAAAATTAAAAACTCAGAAAAGTACTGTCCTGGGTTCGACCAGGACAGGGTTAATCTTCATCAGGCACCAGGAGGGAACACAGCGGGGTGGGCTGACCCAGCCTGGCCAAACAGAACAGGGTATTCTATACCATGGGGGAGCTGGCGGCCGGAAGGAGTCACAGCTCGGGAGTGCGCAGCGGCGGTGGGCAGTGAGAGTTGCTCTCTGCGTTCTGCTGTTTGCGTTGTGTATTCTCCTTATCTGAACCGTTGTTGTTACCGTTTTCTTTGTTTGCTGTTCTGTTAACTGCCCTTATCCTGACCCACCAGTTTTTGCCTGTTTGCTTTCTATTCTCCTCCGCAGCCCAGTGGGGGGAGGGGCGGCCACGTGGCCCTTTTGTTGCCAGCCACAGCCAAACTATAACAAGTACAAACATGGCATTTAAAAACACCTAAAATACAGCTTAGCATAATAAGCATTGAATGATCTATTTATGCTCACACCTCCCTCTTCCACAGCTCTCGAGTTAAAAAATGTGTGAAGTAACCAGAAAGGAGCTTTCTGTTGACATTTGACTGAGCTGCTTCATTTCCCCACCAATCCATCCCGCAATCCAGTCAACAGTCAGTCTGTTGCAAAGCTACCTGCATGTTCAATAAGAAACCTACTTGAGTTGCTGCTTGTTGTTTCGTAAAAGCTTGCCTGGGCGCTTACTGTCCACTGTCCATGCTCTGAGAAACGAGGGCAGTGGGACAACCTGCTCCTGGAAGCATGGTAAGGTGATCACCTGAAAAGAGAGACATATCTTCAACAACTTCAGCAGCTAGTCTCCTTGAAAAAAAGATAACCCCTTGACTAATTCTCAATGCAGTACTGAAGCAATCGGAAACAGGGCAAGGTATTTAGATTTGTCCCACACCAGCTGCTGCTTGAGACTTACAGGTAGTGACTAGGATTGACATATTTGCTTTTCAACCTCAAAGCAAGTTTGACTTCACTCCCTCCCAACATTTCTCAACTTAACTTACATTTCAAAAGTACTGAATTTCTTTTTTTAACCAAAATTGTACAACTGGGAGGGAATGAGGCTGACAGAATCATTACTCCAATCTCTAGCCAAGTGCTGAGCAAGCTTCTTTAAGCCTTTATCAAGGACACCATAGCCTTTCCATGCTAAGATAGTTCTCCTTGTTCACAAGATGCAAATGGTCAGTTTTTCATAGCACTAGTTTGGCAGAGACTGAGACTGAAGTGGTACCCAAAAGAGTAAGTGTTGGTATGGATCAAAATCAGATGAGACTTCCCCAGGCAGTGTAAGTAGAACAAGCAACTGGCTAAACAATAAAGAGCCTTATGACAGTATTAGGTTATGTCTTCCTGTGGTTTTGCTTTGTGGCGGGGGGTTTTGTTGGGTTTTGGGGTGGTTTTTTTTTTTTTGCTTTGATTTGGGTGGGTTTTTTTGTTTTGTTTGGGGGTTTTTTAGTGGATTAAAAGAATACTTTTATGGTTAAAAAAAGCATGAAAAGGCACCTTAGTTTCTGGCCAAAGAAACTAAGTTATACCTTCCTGAACGACAAACATGACCTTCTGTGCATCAAAAGCAATTCTCTATTCATTAGATTCAACATACAAAAAAAAGAAAAAAACAACAAACCAAAAAAAAACCAACGCGGAAAACTAATATAGGAACAATGCAGAAATGGAAAGTGGCTTTTTAGGAAGTGCTTGTATGTGTGTGCTTCTCATGAATAATTTGTACACTGTGAAATAAAGATCAGGCTGCAAGCCAAAGTTCCAGATGAAGTGCAACAAGGCTTTTGCAGGTCAGGACACATGACAGGTAGAATGGCAACTGCAGGGGACATACTAAGGAAGTCTCTGAGCTACATGCTCCAACTGCCTCTTGGTACTTACCACCGAACATGGCATATAAGCAAATGCCATATCAGAACATACTGGAGACAAGGGAAAAGGAAATAGAAAATAATGATTAATAGAGCTCAGTGAATCACAGTGTTGCTGTACATTTCCAATACAGGAGAAATCTAACCTGCATCTTCAGATCTTCCAAAGAAGCTTCTCCTGCTATTTCTATACTGCCAGCATAACAAAGATCCATGTCTGTGTGGATGTATTCTGGTGAATCTTTAGATGGGGGGAAGAGGAGGAAGGAAGAAAGAAACAACACAAGAGTCAACATGACTTTGTTTATCGTCCTAAGAGATGACCATCACTTCAAAGTAAGGTTTCACTTAGAAAAGTGACCTGACCTCACTGTTTTTTTAGAGGGCAGTTCAAGAAACGTAATACACAGTTGATAAAATACAGTCTGTTAGCTGGCAAACAGGAAGAGCTTCAGCTGATCCTATACTGCAAATTTCAAAATGTAGACCAGTTACTCAAATTGGTAAATAGTATGAATTATTGGTTATGACTCTGAAATGTAGAGCATGTTGCAAGGAAAGTCAAATCTGCTCTTACCTATGCTACTGAAATCATCAGTCGAGAAAGTAAAACTCAGAAAAAGTTGGAGAAAAAGGAGAAAATGAAAATAAACCTTCTAAAAGGGAGAGGGGTCCTGCTCTGCAACAAACGCAGTAGCAAAGGAGGAATGTTCTTTTTCCTGTAGAAAGGAAAATCGGTTTGTTTCCCATTTTCCAATTCACAGTTGTCCCCACTTCATTTTCTTTTTTCTTCTCAACCCTCACTTGATTTTCCTATCCTAGCTGGTTTCTGATTTGGATTTGACCTTTAGAAGAACAAACACCGGTTAAAATACTGTATGTAATGTCTTTTATTCAGTGTCAGATTTACTCATTACTCCTTTTACAGCTTGTCAAAAAGCAACAAAGCCTGAAGTGAATTAAATGTGGTACTAGGGGTCTGGCATTTGAAGCCAAACACCTGTATGCTCACTGAGAACGTGCTTTACAGTACTGCCAAAGCCATTTTACTTATTGACAAGTAAAGAGCCCCTGCTTCAAAATTTAGTGGGGGTCTTACCCTTCACCAAATATAGCTAAGGAACGTCAAACAGTACCATCCAGTATTCGTGGCCTGGTAAAAAAGTGCATCTGTCTCCTAAGTGGATCCTTTCACCAAAAACTTGCTGAAACTCGTACAGTCACTCGTAGGTTTCAGAAGCATTTTAAGGCTTTGGATCAAAATCATAGTTTTCACTCAAAGCCCTCGGTGCAATCACCATCAGGCCATACGACTCCTTTCAAAAATGGATCAAGCTCACCTCCTGCAGAAGACACCTGCAAAGCATCCATCTTGCAGGTCATCCCATTCACTTGTTCTTGTGTATTTTCTGCATGTTTCTTAGGACTTGAAGATTTGAACCACCAAATGGGTATTTTCAGGAAACCCTGAAAAGTGAACAGAAAGTACCAGGTAGCTCATGTGTTCCAATGCAGACAATGAAAAAATTTACCTTTATCTCAGGAAGAAGGAAAAGTCTGGTTCAACTCTGAGCTTTTGTAAAAGCACTGACATTCAGCTAAGATCACACATCATCAACTCTCACTTCCTACTTTTACAGAGACTAGAGCTTTATGTAACCCATACAGTGGATAAAGATCAGATGCTTTAAGAGCAGTATTTATGAAGAACTCCAGAACTTGCTGGATAAACTGGGAGTCTCGTAATGCTAAGTCTCTGCAGAAAAGCTTTGGCATGAGAATCACAAAAGCACAATCTATGTGAAAACACAAGTTCATAGCGAAAGGGTTGATAGCAATGGGTACTGGCATATCACAGCTGTCAAACTAGATGAGGACTGGAGCTAGTCCTATCGCTGCCTACAGGAATAACCAGCATCGGTGGTCTCCCTTAACTCCTCTACAACCATCCCTAGAAGATATCTCTCGACAAAGCAGAATAGTTCAAGTTTGTCCTAGGACCAGACTTCTGTTACTTTTGAAGACATTCACTTGCAAAGAATCCCTCCAACTGGCTTCTCGTGTTGTGCTGGCACCTCAGCCCCAAGGATGCCAGGCCCTCTCCTCCCCTCTCCCTCACGGCTCAGTGCAGAAGATGTGGCACCCCTCCATGCTCCAGGGGCAGGACTGGGGGACAGGGAAGAAGGGCCCACACGACACTCAGCCATTGGCTATTCTTAAAGGGAGTGCTAGGAGACCTTGTGCAGTGTGGGTGTGCCTGCAGGATGTCCAGATGCTTTGCCCCCTCTCAGCCCCTGTTGGGCATGGAGGGGCTGCACCATGTGCAGGGAGCTGGGTGGGTGGGGAGTCACCGAGGACACCCAACTCTCCTGCAACACTGGTGCCACCACCTCATCCAGGGCACCCCAGGCATGGGATGAGGAGGGGGCTGGAGCCCACTTTAGGGCATCTTTCAGGCCACAGGCCCCCTCAACTCCAAAACCAGCCATATTGTGCCACAGGCATCACCATGACAGCGGCCTCCTGATGTCACAAGCCACCTCACCGCGTTCTGTTCCGGGCTCTACAGATACTGGGAACCCGGCAGCTGGCCCACAATTCGCTGAGCTTCGAGGCGCTCTCATGCCGAGAATGCTTGGTACCAAGAGGTCGCACAGCGACAACGATGGCTGCCCACCTTTAAATGGGACAAAAGAGACATGGCTGCAGCAACCATGGAGGAAGAAGAGGAGGCAGTGTCAGAGGGGAGGCACCATCAGCCCCATGGTACCCATGGCCATCGCTCATGCGACTGATGGTGTGGAGCCCATGGAGGTGAATCCACCCAGTGACCCAGAGCAGCCGATGGAAGTGAATAGACCCAATGACCCAGAGCAGCCGATGGAAGTGGATCAATGTCCCGGGTGGCTCCCCCAGCACAGCTACACCGTGCCAGGGCTCCCCTCCACAGCACCAGGCAGGAGAGCCCGGCCAGCGCACAACCACCGGGCCAGCCTCCGTGCCTGGCCATCCCGCAGGCTCACCCCTTCCACCAGCACGAGACCCCCTCTCCTGCTCCCAAAGGGGCCGGGGCACGCAGCGCACGAGGGCCGGCCGAGGAGCTGCCTCTGGTCGCGAGGGCGGCGAGACACAGAAGCAGGCTGCCTGGAGAAGCTGTGGATGCCCCATCCCTGCAAGTGTCCAAGGCCAGGCTGGACAGGGCTTTGAGCACCATGAACTAGTGAAACATCCATCGGAGCCAGGTGATATTCTAAGGTCCCTTCCAACCCAACCCGTCCTGGATACTGCTGGAGGTTTGCTAGCAAAGAATCCTTCCATTTGTATAACCACCGCTGACAAGAGCGCCGCCCAGCAGGGCCCTCCATTTTCTAACGCCATCCTCAGTGCAAACCTGAAGGCAAACACTGAAGCTCCTCTACTTTTGTCATTTTGTGAGGAAGCAGTAGCATACAAGTTGTGCCTTCATGAGAACCTTGCACACCAGAAATACTGATTTCCTCCAGATCTGCCAACCATACCACACTCCTAGGTAAGTTGCTGAAGAAGCTGCAATGTGCAAAAGCCTTTTATACTGAGGTTGAAAGAAGAATAAATACAGACAGATTCGGAATATTGCAAGTATGGACTGAAATAAAAAAAGCTGCAAAACTTCAAAAAGCATTCTTCATTATTGCTGACCAGGATTTTTCTGACTGAAATATTTTTAAAATAAGCAAGAGAAAAAAAAAGAAACTACTGGCATATTGAAGTCTCCAGACACTGTCAACTGACTGAAGAACACAATCTCTCTCATTTTACTTTTGGTGGAAGCTTTTCTTCAGTCACAACCAAAGTATCTCCTCCGCAAACATTAAGTTCCTTCAGAGTGGCATTCTGTGGGAATAGAGAGCACAGTATACTTGTAAGCCCACATGCTCTTATCCTTTGTTTCCAAAGTATATGTTGGTGGCTTTTTAAGCCCTGCAAGCCAAAGGTCCAAGGTGTTTTTGCTTTTCTACCAGAGACCACAGAAATATCCATTT
>Ga0065711_1004577_pt1 | contig 26289 bp, 14 predicted proteins | sample Hoacrofraction12_FD_59098 | JGI IMG/M metagenome (GOLD analysis project Ga0065711, IMG submission 59098) | Hoatzin crop microbial communities from Cojedes, Venezuela - Epithelial fraction 12 v2 (version 2) | ecosystem: Host-associated > Birds > Digestive system > Esophagus > Crop | place... | reverse complement strand
AGGTCCTGTGCAGCCTGCTGTAGGTGACCCTGCTTTGGCAGGGGGGTTGGACTAGATGACCCACAGAGGTCCTTTCCAACCCCTACCATTCTGTGATTCTGTGATTCTGTAAAAGCATCTTGAATGGAAGTACCTTGATTAACGTTTGGGTTGATCGGCTCTTACACAACTACTTTACAGTGGGCTATCCAGACCATTTGAGTCTATACCTTTTGGAAATAAGCTTTTTGTTAGTTTGGTGCTAGTTTTGGTTCAGTTTTACCTTCTGGATGATTTTATATTATACAATGTACGTATATTCTGCTTAATTGTATTACATTTTTATTGGAAATGGTTCTGCTATTTGAAGGATCTCCCCAGACATCTTGGTGACAGGGATTCCAACAGTCTTAACATGTTTAGTATCACACAATTACTGCACAGGATAAGACCTCAAAACCACAGTTCCTGTGATTACATAAACTATTTACGTAAAGTATCTTTCAGAATAATTGCTTCTGGCTGAAAGGAGCCTCTCATAATCTTTCCAAATAGATGTTATTTGTAGCTCTGTTCATTGCCTATTCTTGCCTTGAAAGGTAGTGGGGCTGGTGTCACACTGAAGTGTCAGAGCTGAGATCGAAGCTGTCATATGTGTGAAGTGTTTTAATAAACTAAGCTGCTTTATGATTTCGTGCTTCTATGAGAACAACATGGTTGTGCCATTAAAATTGTCTGAAATCACTGACACAGAAAAAGCCAATTGCTTCAGCAAATTCAAGTAATTGCAGGTTTGTTCTCCTTTTATTTTTTTGCAAACATGCCGTGAGATAGGAAATTACGCACTTTTCATTGATGAATGTGTACTGTGAGTTATCCTGGAACACTGCACAAATTAAGCAGTTGAAATCAGGGACTGTTGCACATAACATACACTGCCTAGAAGGTATTGTGGAGTCCTTAAGTGTGTAGGGACTGTAGAGTAAGTTATGTACTACAGGAAAAAGAGTACGGTAACAAAAAATCTCAGAGGGATGAGAGCTGACAGAATGTAAGTGTCAGGATTTGACAGGACAGTTCCTGCTTGATTTTAAGCCTGGAGCAAGGATCAAACTGTAAAATGCCGTGACTTTATTAACCTTTTTTTTCCATTCTATTTTTTGTTGTAAAGCTGGAAAGATGGCCTTGGATTATGTGCACTTATCCACAGACACCGACCTGATCTTATTGACTACTCCAAGCTAAATAAGGTCATCAGTCTGGGGGGTATAGCATGCTGTCCTGCAGTGATTTGGCTCACTTCTGGTTTGCTTAGCATGTTTTCTAGAACACAGGCTGAGGAGTGCATGCTAATTGTGACTGGCTTTCTAAACTCCCTCCAAAAAAACCCCAGTGACATGGAGGAAAGGACCCCATGACTGTCCCGTGCCCTCCTTTCCTTCCCATTACAATGACTTCAGCATTTAATTGCAAATAATCTGGTCCTCAGCTGCTAGGCAGTTTATGAAGTCTTCTACATGGCCCAATATGAATGTTAAATCAAATCACTGGAATTCTTCATTCACCACTGATGGTATTGTACAGTCCATCTTGTTTCATATCTGGTGTAAATGACTGTAGATTGCAGAGCAGTAAACAATGAGGTGATGATTAATCCTAAGATTCCTGAGAACAAACACTCTCCTTGGTACTCAGGAGAACGCAGTAAGTTACTGGTCTTACACAGAAAATATTCACCAATTGTTAAATTGTACTTCCTCCTAGACTTCCAGACAAGTGGAAACAAAACCGATATTCTAACTTCCTTAGGTAGTACCTCATGGGGATTACAAAACTATTTTATAACAGTGTGCCACTTCTGACAAAATGCGCATTTTCTAAAAGATATCAGCCACCTTTTTTTGAGAGGGAGGAATGAGGAGCAAGCAATAGTGTCAGAACTTCTGGATACCATTACTGAAGTATAAAACCTAGAAAGAAACTGGAATGTTGTCGTTTCACATTAGCTCTCAATACACATGTATGATTTTCTGCTCTCTGAAATGAATGCATTCTGAGGTATCACGTAAAAACAGAAAACTCAGTCATGGTTTAAATTTGTTGAATCCAACTTTTCATTAATGAGAGAGACTGGTAAATCGTAGACTGTATTTTCCATTCCGTGCCCTTCCTTGATTTTACTAGTGGAATCAACAGTTATCAGAAAGTCTTTGATGAGGTAAAAGATGAATGAATAAAATGAAATTGTTTGAAAACTTTAGTCTGCATTATGCGTATGGTGAATTCCTGCTGGGGTCCCCAACGTGTGCAGTGATGAAAATTAAATGAACTTATTCCTAAACACATAAGGTTTTAATTTAGGCAGTTGTTAAGACAACTACAGATATGAACCAAAGGGCAACATATGAGCCATGAGCACCAGCTTGTTCTCTAATTCTGTGTATAACCTTTGCTATAAACAGATTCATGGAAGGACTAAGCTGCCTGTCTGCGTACATGTGCTTAAGCATGGCACAAACAGAAGTTAGTCTGATTCAGTTTGTGCCTTGAAAAGTGGTACACGGTACTAAAAAACTTCATAGTATAACCGTCCTATATATGGGTGCTGAGAAAAGGGAACAGAACATAAGCAGGTCTGCTTCAGCATTGCTATTTCCCTCCTAGAGCTTTCCAAAATAAGAACAGGTCAGGTTTCAAACTGAGGCTGAGCTGTGGCACGTAAAGCACATGCAGAAGAATCCTAAAATAGGTCTTGCTTTTCTGACCCGGCTGTGTTTGATTGACTGCTCATTTTGGTTACATTAACAGCTGTCTTGGTGTCTTGTTTCTTATCCCCTGCATGCTGGCCTTTCCTTTTCTCACCAATGTATTTTGTGTGAACTTATAGCTGGAAAGATGGCCTTGCTTTCAGCGCCCTTATCCATAGACACAGGCCTGATCTTCTTGACTATGACAAGTTAGATGAGGTATTTCTTTAGCTGTAGCAGAGATTTTAAGTGACTGTGGCTTGTAGTTTTGTTTAAAAGGATGGGTGATGGAGGTCTCCTCCAATGACTCAGAAGTTGCTGTGATTTTAAACAAATCCTTTACCAGTGGAGCACTGTTTACTCATGGACTTAGTGCCAAGCTCACGAATCGGAGGTGCTCATCACTCATCCCTAAGCGAAGTGTTTTAACCTAGTCAATAGGTCTCACTTAGATTTAGTGTATTTTTGTCCCATTTAATTTCAGTAAGTTTTTGTATACAAATTTAGTAAATGTTGTATTACACGATGTCTTGCATAATAGCAAAAAAAAGTTCATGGGTTTTAAATATTGTCCACACTTTAAGTTTCTCTTAATTTAAGTCAGTGATGCACAAAGCTGCTAAATGATGATAGAATGAGAACTTACAATTAGACACTTTGCATTCTAATATACCCAAATTGTTACATTTCAAAATGTAAACTCTTGTTCATAACCCATTTGATTGAACATGCAGTGTTTAAAGGCAAGGCTTATGTGTTGATAGAAAGGTGTGTCATGGGCATTCACAGACTTCTACGAAACTTAAATAATTGCTGTGATTCCATAGTAAGTAATCTAAGTAATCTTACCAAGTTCATTTCAAAGTAACAAAAGAAGCATGCGTGAGACTAGATCCCTTTATAGGAAGTGTTTGTATTCAAATGGAAGCCCTGGAAATTCCCTACAGAAAACCTGTTAATATTTTTTCGGTGCCCTCCAGCATCTCTAACTTTACTCTTCTGTGTCCCATTTTCCCAAACTCTCTCTGTAGACATTGGCATTGTTCAGAGTGGCTATGATCATTTAGCAGTTTGTGAATATGTGAAAATAATAATAGTATTAATGGCGTGAACAGCCATTTCACATAGGATATTTTTGCTCTGAGCTGATATGGGAAGGCTGCCCTAATCCGACGCACTCTTCCATTGTCAGCAATAGCTGTCTGTAGTGTAAGACATGAAATGTGTGCTTTTTATCTGAGCTGTGCTCACGGCTTCCTTTCTATTTCCTTCAAAAAGCAAAATCGAAACCTTCCACAGCTCTAAAATTCAATTTATAGAGGTGTTACAGATTTCTCTGTCCAAACCAAAACTGGGAAATTTTGCTCCTTGTGGAGAGCTGCTTTTCTATCCGGGCTTGCTTCTTCTCATGCATGCAGGTAACCACCAGAGAAGTCAGCAGAATTCTTATCACTGCAATATAACGTATAGTAGGTATAAAACATGCAGGACTGACTTTGTGATGGACAGTCTAGCATAGCCTACTGGACCAGTGGCCTTGACTGTGTGTATTACTGCTGTACTTCATTCAGAATTCGCTCAGAATTATGAGAGTACACTGCATACATTATCTGTATTCCCCTCCAGAATATGTCTGCAGCAGAGTCCTAGTCGTACATAATAGCTTATAAATGTTTTCCTTTGATAGTGTAGCAGTAGATAGACCAAAAGTTCATATACCTATACTCTGCTTTTTGAAGAACAATAGTTGTGACTCCCCTTTAGTTTGGAAAAACAGAGTAAGTTTTACTGTACCTCCTGTAGTCTTGCTTCAGGGAAAAAATTTTATCTTTGACTCATTGTATTTTCTTCTTTAATGCAGGATGACCCCATAGGAAATATCAACCTTGCCATGGAAATTGCTGAAAAGCATTTGGATATCCCTAAGATGTTGGATGCGGAAGGTGAGAGTTATAGCTTACTGAAGTTTGTGTTGCTCACAAGCAGGAGACAGTAAAACTTCTTTTGTTTTGTGCCTAGCAAATTTTCAACGTTCCTTCCACATGAATCATAATAGAGCAACCTGCTTTGTTTTCAAAGAATGTTTTCCCCATGTCTTGGATAATTTCACTCACGTTTTGCTTTATTCCTTATTGTATGTTATTTTTTTGTATTTATTATAGTACTTTGGACCCTAACTTCAGCACATGACCCCACTGTGATAATAGAGGTAAAATGCAGGATCAAAAGATAACCCTTGCCTTTAAGAAATTAAAATCTAAGTCTAATAAAGGGAAATACAACCATGAGCAACTTAAAGCATATTCATTTTTTTAAATGTTCAAGTGAGAGGGCCGGAAATAGAAATGGAAGTACAGAACTTTCAAAATATGCTAACAACATGCCTCCTGTGAAAGAGAGCTAGGTTGAGGGAAGCATTTTTTAAGTTTATTTTAATTGTAAAACTTTTGCAGTGCTAGTTTTAACAAATAGTTTCATATTTGATTTCTCCTATAATCTTTAGAGTTTGACAAGTAGCAAGGAAATATTTAATAAAGTTTCCTGAATTCCTTCTACTTTTGTACTCCAGGCAAAAAATGGTGCCAAACTACTGGGATTTGCCTACATTAGTTCAAAGCATTCTTTTCCAAATATGCAGACTCTGCTCTGGCGGCTTGTCAGTAGAGCAGTGATAAAACGGGAATTATCCAGAGTGCTCACTATGTCTGCTCCCCTTGAACTCTTTAGTAGGAAAGTTAGGTCAATACAGGATGATTTGGAAAATCCAGGTTGTAACCACTTCATTGAAGAGGTTTCTTGGTTTGACCTTCATGCTTCAAAACTAATTGTTTTCATTTTTTGAATTGCAATTCCTCTTTCAAGCACCACTTAAGTATTTTACTCTGAAATACTGTGCAAGGAATAAACAGAAGTGCTACCTCCTTACCGTTGAACAGCTCCTACTATCATCTTCCTTTCCTTATTTTTTCTCTTCGCATACGATGTAAGAAGCCTTTTTTTTCATCTCACCAGATTTTCTGCATATTCTAGCCCTTATCTTACTATACTCCTTGTCCGGGGAGGGGGAAATGAAGTCATGCTTCTTCTAACACCCTCTAAGTATTCACCATCGCTTTTTACTCTCTTTACTTCCACTGTGTTCTCAGTGGAAACTTGGAAAAGTTTTGTTCACAGTTATGTGAAGTAGATGCAAAATCAGGGAATGCATTAGTCCTGAACTTAAAAATCTCACTGTTAATATTAGAAATTGTCACCTCATTCCTGGGTCTTTTCACACCAGTATCTTCCCGCTCCTGACATTGGCAGGAATCCTTGCAGCTTGCACTAGATCATTCATCGCTCAGCCATAATTGTTGTAAACCCACCTTTTTCTGCCTTTCTCTGTTAAGTATTGAAAAGGTCCATTTTTACCAATGTACTCACCTTGATTGCACCCTTTCTATACTTTCACTCTTTCCTGCTGTAATAGATACAAAGCTATCAGCCAGCCAAACCAAACTCTTCTGTGATTTATGCTGTTAACTACAGACTGGTGCAAGGATTGCAAAACTGTTACTACCCAGGCTTTTCTTAGCACAAAATGTATTTCTGGACTGCAGGAGTTCTCCGGGTTTTCAATGTATGTTGATACCCTGTCAGTCACAGGGACCCTGTGCTAATATACACTGTACACACTCTATTTTGTGACTGTCAGCATCTGTGTTTAAGTCTGGAGTAATTCTCGTGACTTAGGTGAAGTTGCTTCGGAATGACAGTGAGCTGAACCCAGTAGATCTGCCAGCCGTGCCATCTGCTTGGAAGTTCCCACAAACCAGAAGGCAGCAATACCCTTCTGTGCGGTCTCAGCCTTCGGATGCTTTGCCACTTCAGGGAGAGTTGTACCTTTTCCATTTACTGATTCCTAAAGCTTAGCTAGCTTTGCACTGATGTCAGTCAACAGATGCAACCTGCATAATGGTGTATTTATTTTGAATCCTTACAGCACTGAGGTGGCATCATCAGCATAATCTGGTGGAAGTACCTTGGGAGAATTTCTGAGCAGTTAACCCTCTTCTCTCTACACAGATGTAGTAAACACTGCCAGACCTGATGAAAGAGCCATTATGACTTATGTTTCCTGTTACTACCATGCATTTGCTGGTGCTCAGAAGGTGAGATTGTAGAAGATGGATCAGATCTCATCCTTCACCTTCTGTCTTCTTTCAGCAGTTGTTCCTCTTCTGATCTTTTCCTCACTAGTTACTAGGACGGCATCTTAGAGCTGAGCTCGTTTCCTGTTGCCTGATTTTCTCTGTGAGCCACTGTCTTGGTAGAGCCAGTAGTAGTCTATCCATTTGTTCCATAGAAGCAAACCTCCCTGTCTCATCTTTCTGTATATTTACTAATAATATCCAGTAGGTTTTTGATAGCTGGTTACTGAGCGGGATAGAGGACATTATTCTCTTTAATTGAACTTGTGTGCATTCATTTGAAGCGCCTTTCAAAATGCAAGATGAAAATAAGCTTATAGGGGGAAAAAAATTTCAATAGCAGAATGCCATCTTTTTTCTAGCTGCTGGATATTATTCCTGCTACAGATGTCAAAAGCATCATAACAGATGCTCGGAAAATAAACCCTTCTCTTACGCTTTCAGGATTGTTTTTAAAATGTTAAATGATGAATGGTAAGTACAAACAGCAACATAAAACATTGGTACTATGCAAAATAGACACAGAAACAGACACAGGCATCTCAGAAGAGCTTTGGGATCATGTCCAAATGAAAAGAAGGAAAATTTTAAAAAGCAAGGCAGTTCAGAGTTGGACATGCTTCAGGTATTAGTAATAGAAAGAATAGTGATATATAATGCTAATCCACATTCAACTTCCAGAGAACACCTTCCCAGATCAAAATGTAGTCTCTTTCCTGTGTCTTAGTCAAAAAACTCCCATGTTCAAAGTCACCAGACATATGCATGCCAGTTCTTAAGCAGGCAGTCCTGGTAAAATTAAGGTCACTCCCCCTGTGACAATACTGCAGGATCAAGCTTGTTAAAAAAAATCCACCTCATTATTAGAGCTTATGTTGAATTTCTAGTGTACATTTTATTCTGTTAGCACCCATCAGTCTAACATTAGATTTATTATAGCTTTGTAGAGTTTCTAGAGTACAGAGCTATGGACAAGAAAACAACCAGAATGACACTATGTTTTGCTTTTATTTATTCTTCCTGTTTTCTACTCTTCGATTATTTTTTTTTTGTTTTGTTTTCATTTCTTCCCCACTCTTGTAGATATTGTGAACACTCCCAAACCTGATGAGAGAGCTATCATGACATATGTGTCCTGCTTCTACCATGCTTTTGCTGGAGCAGAGCAGGTATTAATCAACTGTCCCTTCAGGTTGCTGTGTTTTTGATTGGTTGTTTCACATTTCTACGAGTTTATTAAAAAAAACTAATTTAGTATTTTGTGGTTTTAATTAACAATTGTGAGTATTACTGAGCACTAATACTTGTTTTTAACCAACACTTGAACCTGTTTTAGTTAAATGTTGTGTAGCGAGTTGAACTTCTTTAATTCCAATGGACATTCCTGTTTCTAATTTTGGGTATTTATTTGATGGTTATAAAGACTATTTCAGAAAAACTGTATTTGAAGATACCGTGAAATGGAGTTGTTGTTTGTTGCTACATCAACATCTTCTGCATTTACTGCATAAAAGAATGTTTAACTTTTGGAAATTGACACTATTCTAGACTTACTCATGCTGAGTAGTAATTTAGGGCTAGATTTTCAAAGATGCCTAAAGATGCAGAAGGGCACAGAAGACATCCAACACAGTATTTGTGCCTGGTTCCCACTGAAGCTAACAGAATTATTTGTGGATCAAAGTACTAGTATAAGAGCCAAGAACATCAGCAGCAGATCTGTCATACAAGATGGGATTCTCACTTACAAGTGTGGCATTTCCCACTGTTCTCCTTCATCCATTTCTTGCCTACAAATGGACATAACCCAGCTAATGTGAAAAAAAAAATATAAAGAACCGTTGAAATACTTGATGTTTCCTTCATCCTCTCAGAGCATAGCTATGCTGTTGTGCCCTCTTGCTTCTGGATATGAAGGGTTTGCTGTTCATGCAAAAGTGGGATTCCACATTCTCTGTAACACAGGGGTCTACACATTTATTTGTGTGAAAGTATAGATCTGTTATTGTCAAACTATTAACATAAGTTTTAAATATGGCAGAGCTGCATAGTGCCTTCACAAATAAATTTGACAGGAGGCATGAGAAGATTTGATCTCAGTGGTTGAGCTGCACGTATTTTCAAGGATATATGTACATATGATGTGCAGATATAGAGTGGTCTGGAACTCCTTAATCGCATGCGGCGTCCTTCCAGTGTGGCTAACAAATCTAGTACTTCTTTGGTGTGATTTAAAAAAATTAACCTAAATGGATAACTTTAAGAATGGCCTAAGTCACCTTTGAAAAGAAAAGATTTATTAGACAACTACAATGGCAGCGTGAAATTCACCCTTATATAATAAGGCTTCGTTGTACAACAAGGTGACTTCTGTGCTGATCTGTGCCTTATTCAGGCTATTGGAATCTGTGACTACTGAAAGAGGGTAAATACATATTTAAGTAACCTAGGAGCACAAATCAACAACTATAAAACAGTGTGATTTTTATTTGCAGCAGCCACATTCTCTCCTTTCTCCAAGCCTGTACCCTTCTTAGAATGTGCTCATGAATATGTCCTGTTTATTTTCTGTGTTTTACAGGCTGAGACTGCAGCTAACCGGATCTGTAAGGTGCTTGCTGTGAATCAGGAAAATGAGAGGTTGATGGAGGAGTATGAGAGACTAGCAAGTGAGGTAAGGACAGCTGTATTTGTAACGTGGTGATCATTACATTCATGAAATACTGCAAGCTGAAAGATTCATGCACTGTCTGCAAGACAGCAAAGTGAAGACACTATGAGGGTAAATCTCACAGTGGTAGGATACAAAGCTCAGTTGCCCAAGATGTCAAGGTTCAGGTGACTACTTTGTCGCAGACTTTCTGTGTGACCTCCAGCAAGTCACTCAGTCTCATTAATGTGCTAAAAAGGGTGTTTTGAGGACTGTTAGTCTGCCCAAGATGAGGCTTGCTGTCTCTGTCATCTCCGAAGCCAGCCATCCTTGACCAAATGTGGAACACACAGGATCCTGCCACCGCAAGCAAGCCCGTGGGCTTTGTGTACTGCCTAGCACACCTGGACAGGGTCTCTCAGGGTGTTCATGATGCCCCTGTGAATACGGGCAGCAAGTGAGTGAAGAAGGGGTCACATAGTGCTCCTCCTGTCCTTTCTTGGTAAATGGCTAATTTGTTGAATCAGGACTACAGATGCGCAGTGCACAAGTGAGAGCTCTCTTGTTTTTAATGCACAACCTGCAAAAACATGCTGAGATCATAGACACAAAGACAGTGGTGCTCCATTGTCACTAACGGACTTCTGAGTGAAGATTTTTATATGACCTGAGTTACTTGGCTGGTGTCTGTGCTGATCTCATGACTACTTGAGAAATCACGACCAATCCTTCTGAAAGTGGCAAGTGATTTTGTATAACTCAGGTTCTGAGCAATTAGCTAGAGACACCTTACGTGTGTATTTATCTTTCTGAAATCAGGGTATTTCTAGAAATACCTAGAATATCTAGGCAAATTAGTAAAAAAGTATTGTTCAGCTTTGAAAACCTTGTGCTTACTTGCCATTAAGGCACTGATACCAACTGAAGTCAATAATATTAAAATGGAGCAAACTTGATTAGGATTTCTGCATTCAGTATAATCTTTTTTTGGTTGCTTTTCCATTGCCTGTATTTCAATTGTTTGTGTTGGTTTGAAAGCTTTTAGAATGGATTCGCCGGACAATTCCTTGGCTGGAAAACAGGACCCCAGAAAAAACAATGCAGGCTATGCAGAAGAAACTAGAGGATTTCCGGGACTACCGCCGCAAACACAAACCTCCCAAAGTCCAAGAGAAATGTCAACTGGAGATCAATTTCAATACCCTGCAGACAAAACTGAGAATTAGCAATCGGCCAGCTTTCATGCCATCAGAGGGAAAAATGGTTTCAGTAAGTAAAGGAGACCTCAATATTCCGTTCTCCTTTTTATCAATGTTCTCACAAAAATTTCAATCTGAAGCACTGAAATGGCATTTCAAGTCATCCTCAGAAACTTCACTTTGTTGTGCTTTACCATATCAAACTGCTCTTTTTACATGTTCTCTTTCATTCCACAATCTTGCTTCCTCTTTGCCTCTTTGAAGGCTTTCCCCAAGAGCAAATTGTCTTGAGACATGAGATTATACGGAGCTTTCTATGGGAATGTTATCAATACTTCTCTATCAGTGAGGTCAAATATTGTTGATTTAAACAAAAATCACAGTGGTTTCACTGACAATTTGGTCATCAGACTTACAGAAACAGACATTGGTCAATATATGCTTCTGCTTCTTTCTACTTCGTAAAATTTGTTGTTGTTTTTTCTTATGTCTGTGAAGATAGGAGTAGTCAGCACCAAGAATTCTCATCTGCTGATGAGTAGTGAGTTGGCTGTGGGTCAAAACATTTCCTGTGGAATATAGCAAACCTGCTTCTGTACTCTGTTCTATCGTTGTGTTTTGGTTGCTCAGATTTGATAAACAGATGATTGCACTATCTGAAAAGGGCCATTATCTACTCCCTGTGCACAGAAAATAAGGGGCTGGCCCGTCACTTCAGTTTCCTGCTTCTGCCTTTGAGTTTCCGAGGAAGCTCACAAAACTTTGTGCACGACAGAAAGTGAAATGAGTTTGTATTCCAGATAAAATACACACCCAATCCTCTTGACACTTAAAATTTTGCTATTGTCAGCTTCTGAGAGCAAAGCACTTTTATTTTGACATAAGACAGGTATGTCATAACTGAACATGCACTTTGTAAAATGGGAGGTAAAAGCAATACATTGTGAAGACACTGAACGTATAGCTATGCTTGGAAGCCACTTTATATAGGGATTCCTTTCAAGAACCCGCCTGAACAGGGCACACTATTAGGAGCAGATTTCTGGACTAGAAGACTTCCTTAGCTGCCTGATAACATTTTCTATGATTCTGTGATTCTACAAAAACTGGACGTAAAAGCTTCTCTTTTTGGAGCAAAATTGTGAATGAATCAGAAATCTGTACGTTTGGATAAAAAGAGATTATAGTTTCATCCCCTCACTCCTATGTATTCTCTTCACAGGATATTGCCGGCGCTTGGCAGAGACTTGAACAAGCTGAGAAAGGCTACGAAGAGTGGCTGCTGAATGAGATACGACGACTGGAAAGACTTGAACACTTGGCTGAGAAGTTCAGGCAGAAGGCTTCCACTCATGAACAGTGGGCATACGGTGAGCAGAGATAGCTTTTAACATTTTTAAAGTTTTCATGTTCAAGGTTGAACTGTCAGTGCTGGATATTTGCCAGCCAGAAACTCACTCATAAGTAGTTTGAATGGTTTTAGAAACCTAAAATAATAACAGATAAAATCGCAGGGTTTGTTGACTATAGTCATGATCCTAACTTCTAGGGATGTTGCTGATGAAATGCAACCGTAAAAATCATACTCTTGAGGTAGTGAGCCAAACTTAATGGGAATATTCAGCATTTGAATAGAGGCCATTACTGCTAATGCATTCCTATGTGTTTGTACAGCAGCAATCCAACCTGCAAAGCAGTGACACCACTGCTTAAATGTGAAATTATTAACAGAGTGATTCTGAGTTGATTATCATTTGGCCATCATGACGTTTTTTGTAGTCCACATAAACTACATGATAACAGACTCATTTCTGCTTTGCCCCATACCCTGGATTACACTCCATTTATAGTTCTGTTTTTCAGTGGTAACCTAACCTTACGTGTACACCTATAGGATCATACACTGGACACACAGTTTTGTTGGGGACCATTAAACATAAATCTGCTCTATCATCCTATTGTTTGCTCTGGCACCAGTCTGCCTGCCTCTGCCACACTTCTGGCTTTTTCCAGCTAGAATCTTTTCAGACTGTGAAAGTAAACCAGAGTCCGTCCCGTAACACAGTTGCTGGAAGCATACAAGGCTGTAAATGGCTGCCAAGCAGTTACTGGAAGGGAAACTACAGTGTTTATCAGCCCTGAGAGCCTATTTTCTGAGCATAAACTTCTCATGGTGACATGTTACAGCTGTTATGCAGGGAAAACTTCACATAAGCTGGTACATAGCAAGTGAAACAGTAGTCCCTGCTGGCTCTAAAATTCCCAGAGCTTTGTAGTGCCATGTGGTGAGCTGCAGTTGTAGGTTGCCTATAGATTCACTTGTCCAACACAGGGGCTACTGAGAAGTAATATTTCAGTTTCTAATTTCCTCTTTGCTTCTCTAGCCTTTTGTAAATACGTTGGCAGTTTCCACTTTAAATTCAGTGTTTGATACAAAAGGCAGCCACACATCTCAATTTTCATTTTTTTGAAGTGCTGAAATGAATAATGAATTGAGGGCAGAACATGAAAAAGAAAAACAGGTCATTAGGAAGAGTGTAGCTGAGCGTAGCAGTGTGATTTCTGGTTTCGTAAGTCTGCTCTACAAAAGACTTATCATAGTAATTTAGAGCATCAGTTTTTACCAATCTAGCATTTCTATGCCAGTTTTTCAAGCAATGTGATACTTGCTATTTTAGACCAGCATAAGCAGCCTGTGCAAAAATCAAGGAATTACTGAGAGATCTTTAAAAATAAATATTTGTAATTAACACTGTTGTGCTGACAATTTGCTGCTGATTTCAGTGGGGGTGGGACTTCATCTCACACATGTGATTTTCACCATGCCTCAGTTTAAGAAGTTGACTTAATTTGCAATTCTTCTAACCAATAAATCAGTAAAAAGTGACTAATATTTTAATTTCCTCTTTCAGGCAAAGAGCAGATCTTACTTCAGAAGGATTATGAATCTGCTTCTCTGACAGAAGTCCGCGCCATGTTAAGGAAACATGAAGCTTTTGAGAGCGATTTGGCTGCTCACCAGGACAGGGTGGAACAGATCGCTGCCATTGCCCAGGAGCTGAAGTATGTTCCATTTAAAGGCTTGCAGCTGCTGACATTTAACTTTGCGATAAACTCTTTCCAATGAATTTGATAGTGTCATAGGTACCAACGTAAGAATTCCAGAGATAGCGTCGTAAGTATATTATCTGAGCTGGTCACTGAGACCTTTCCCTCATCTTCCCCTTACACCCAACCAAATATAGATATTCAACTGACCAAAATTATTTGAAAACAAACGTTTGAAAATTGACTTAACAGTAATCTTCTAGCATTAGCTTTACTGATGAGTCCATTGTGTGTTGATGGGAATGCTGGAGGTGTTTAGTTCTCCGTTCATATGGTCTGCTGAGACATATTGGTTATGAGTTGTTTAACTTATACAATAATTTAACTTGCACAAATTACAAATCTAGCATCTTCACTTTAAAATCAAGTATTTTTCCACAAGTATATTGGTCCTTTCGTAAGACTTGACATCCCTAAATTATCTCTGTAGTAGTGGGTAATGCACTGACTTTTCTGGAGATTTCATTTTCCCTAGTATACTTGTTTTCACAATCTCATCCGGTTATATTTGGAAGTGCCATTGTCTCCATTTTACAGAAAGGGCAGTGAGGCATATGGAAAATAAACAGCTTGCTCAGGGTCACGCAAGCAATCAAGCACACAAGCTGTCCTACAGGAGAGCAGGAGTTTTCACCCACAGTTCCCTCAGCCACAGGACCAGTGCTTGCTCACTCGGCATGCTGTATGCCCAGAGAAAACAACCAAAGCCGAGTTCAGTTCTACAACCCATTTAGGCTACATCTGTATTGCTGACATCAGCTGCATAGGTCAGGGATGTGAAAAGTCACGGCCCCTGACTGACAGACACCCTTATGGCAGCAGAAGTCCTGAGTGTTGATGCAGTTACTCTGGCTAAACTCTGTCTTTACCAGTGGAATTTGTTTTCGTTTGTGGGAAGGTTGTGAATTCACCTGTGCGAAGAACAGTTTTGTCAGCAAATCTTTGCCCACAAGGACAGGACTGTAGTGTTACATGCTGATGTCCCTGTTCTGGTAAAGTCATCTCAGTGTGTACACCAAGCTAAGCACATTTGGTTTTATAATCTTGTGCAGTTAATTGCAGTGGTTTTGCACTGGGAATCAGTGGCGCTACTCCTGATCTTAGCAATTTGGCACATACTTAAATTCATTGCTCACCCGCAGTGTAAATCTATAAAGCCAACAGGAACAAATGTGTGGTAGTGGTCGAAACAGGAGCCAAGATCAGAATTCTCAGATTCCTGCTTTGAGCTTCAGCTCTCCAAGTTTCAGTTTCTCACCTTCTTGAGTAGGCAAAACAGTTACTGCTCAAAAATTGGGTGTTAAAAACATGCCCTCTTTTCACTTCGTGAAGGACCATGACTCATAAAGAGCTCCACATTCATTAACAATTTAAAAAACAGTTGTCTAAAAATGTAGTTCATACTTGGATAGCAGCAGCAATTACAGTAATTGTATAGTTCAAATGGATTTACAAGAAAAATCCTATTTTTCAAGCTTACTTAAAGGAGGAAAAGGAAAGCGCAGTGGGCAGAGTAAGTACTAGTTTTCAGTTAGTGTGAAAAAAGTCTGAAAGACACAGAGAATGGAGATTTCACTGATTATGGGAGCTTATGCAACACCTTCTGCCATGCCTCGAGCTCTGTTGTGTAGTTATGTGTTCCTCTTTATACTAGAGAAAGTTTCTGAAACACCTGATCATTGCTAATTCAGCTTGGGCTTTACAAGTGATCAGAAACTTTGGGAATGCCGTATACATAGCACAACATCTGCTTACCAGCATTTCGAACCCTGTGTCCTTTACCTCTGGTGAGGCCAGTGAACACTGTATCCTGTCTATTTTAGGATTGTCTCTTCTCAGTTGTTTCAGTAATTTGCTGTGTGAGGTTAAACCAGTTATTTGTGGCCTGGGCTGCAAAGGTGCTGAAAACCCGTTGCTTCTAGAGATGCTCTGCTTTGACTTCTCTGCTTCTCCATACAATGGGGCTGTCACTGCCTGATTTTTCACTGAGCCTGAGTAGCTCAGTTAAGCTTAATGCCCTTGGAGAACACTGAATGAAAGGTCAGAAAGGTGAAGTTTTATCATTAGCTGCAAGCAAATGGACAGCTTCTATTTAAATATTGTTTATTATTAATTATTTACACATAATTCCTCACAAAATGAAATTATCGACAAAAACGCTAATTTCTTTCTCCGTATTTTTGAAGAAGGATTGACTAATGTCAATGTGTTGGCACCTGATCTAAAGCCTGTTGAAGTTAACATGGGTATTTTTTTCCATGTTTTTTTTTGTCACTGGATCAGGCTGTTGTAGAAATCTTCATCATCTGTGTGATGACAATCACCATTCCAAGTCAGTACACCTCCATGTTTTGTTTTAGCCAATCTCTTGGCTGCCTAATGTTGCTATTTCAAAGGAGAACACTTGCTGTGTGACCTTGAACTCTACATTTTCCTGTCTGTCCTAGCATTTTCTGCTGCAGCAGCTCAGTCCACTGTGTGCTTAAGGTTAGAACTATTGCTACAATCTTGTTGATTGGTGCTGTTTAGATAAATGATTTGTGCGTGGGTGCAAGCAGGGGATTCCAGCCAGGATGCTGCTACAAGATTGTTGTGTTCTAGCCTGTATGGACTGAGAAATCCTTGGCAACGAGGCATGAAGAGCCTTGGATAGAGCTATATGCAAAGCTGGAAAAAAGGCATTTCTGAAATGGGATTTGCCGTTTATGACATAGCAAATGCTAAACAGAACCTGAGTGAGCTGTACTGTGACGTGCTGTATTCATTTATGGTCTTCTGTGCTCAATTCAATGTTTTCAATCATCAAGATAAAATTTTTGGAGTATAGTCCTTGCATATCCATCACTTCTAGTACAGCAACTTCTTTGCAACCAAGAAGACCGCTATCTGTAACACTGATTTGGAGAGTCTTTTTTGCTGCTGGAAACCTGGGCTCAAATTGTGCTTACATGCATGATTAACATGAGCCTAGTTCTGAAGCAGTGCTAAAGCATGTTGCTCAGCGGGTTATTTTTGTGACACTGTCACTGTTCCTAAAGTGAGCTCATACTTCAGTGCTTCTCTGGAGCAGGACAAAATCTGACTGAATTTTTAATTCTTTACAGATAAGATTGAATTACTTGTAAGATCAATAGGAATAGCTTAATGATTTTTAAATTCCAAAGGCTGTAGATTCCAAATAACCAAATGAGTAGAAATGACTGTTCTCTTGGAAGCTCTGTAACACATGTGCAGCAGTGCTCTGCGTAAGCATGACAAGCAAAACTTCTTTTTACAAAAGTGACATCTGGTCTCTTCGCAGCTTCACTGTTGAGAGATACAAAAATTAATAGGACAAGGAATATACACCCGTGTTTTATTTCCAAGAAAATAATCTCCTGTGAGTTGTTATTTCTTCCTCTCTTCCTGCTTTGGGCAGAAAAATGGTCTTTGACACATACAGTATGCTTATTCGAAGTGAACTACAGCAGGCCCAGAAGGGCAGTGGAGCTACACAGTTTATTGCCACTTGGGGATCTAACTTACGATTTTTGACCCATGGGTGCCCTTTTCAAAAGTTTTTTTGATAATATTATTCTCCTACCTGTTTGTCCAGAGCACATATCCCTGGAAGAAATAGGATAGCAGAGATCTTATGGGGAATGACTGAACCTCCCTGGCAGAGCTGGTGGAGGAATGCTGCACATTACCTTCCAGGACTTTGACCAGAACTGGTACAATCAGTCCCTCACTTGCATGGAAAGACACCTGCCCATATCCTAATCAACAAAAGGAGATAAGTGATCCGTTGAAGCAAACGTAAAATTTGCAGTACTCTCAGGGATGTGACCTGGAGTATCCTCAAAAATACCTTGTCCATATTCTGGTATATTAGATTTGGTATGCAAAAAGAGACCAGAGTGCAAATCTCCACATCCCATCCACTGAGTGAGCTCACAGCTCACACAGAAACATCATCTAATAATCTCAATATGCGATAATGAAAAAAACCCAACTTCTAGCCAAAAACTCATAGCAGCAAAATATATCTTAACCTGTTTCATCCAAAACTCCATGCTTCTAACTCAAAATGGAGAACTTCTTAATGGATAGATGGCTTTTGTTGCATCCCTTGAAGGCTAACAAAAAGGCTTACTCTAGAGGAGGAAGCAAGTTTTCAAGTTAAGGGGCCCTTGTGTAGTATGACTTGCTGGCAGCATTTTCGTTACATGTAAGAGTTCTACTTTCACAATTTTGGGTTGGTTTTGTTATTTTTAAAAATTGTTATGGCATTTTGGTTTTACTTGTTTTACCATTCTTCACTTTGAACAGTCAATTGATTGCAGCACGTCTGAAGCCTCTTTTAAACAGAATGGCTCGCATTCTTGTCAGCTGTATCCCAAAGCAGATTGCTCTGGCTGAGCTTGGGGGAGGAAGCATGAACACTGCCCCTGGCCTACAGTGTAGCTTCACGGAGGGAAGCTTCCTCTGTTCTCATTTTGTCCTCTGTGATTCTCTGAGTTACTGGTGGAAGTGATCTGTACGTTCCCCTTGCCAATTGCCTGGAGAAGAATGTTCAAAAGCAGGGAACAAATTCTATCTGCATTTAATGTCTTGTTCAAGCCTTAAAGTAAATCTTAGCTTCATATTGCCATGCTGTCACATAATCACAATCACTGCAATGTTTAGTACTGGGCAAAGTGTCCTCAAGGAGCAGCCAAGAGCTATATTCAATGGATGATGATACACTAGTAAAAGTGAGCTTCCGAAGTGCCAAACACATGTATTTTATCATGGTTATGATGGCTGCAGCAGAACCAAGGGGATTATCTGCCACTGAGATAAAAAAATCAATTTGAGACAGATCAGTGCAGAGTCACAGGACGGAGCCTTAAAAAGTTATTCCAGTCTAAGGCGGAATAGTAAGTTGCTTTCTGTCAGGATAATACAAGCCTATTAAGCAGGTGAAAAGGCAGTGCTAACTGCTACATCCTTTGTGGGAGTGCTCATTCATGCTGGTGGCATATATGGGTCTGGAGATTGCTGTTCTCTGAACCAGCCAATTCTAGGGTGTAGCTCTGTGAGGAGTTTCTGGAGAGAAAGATGAAAATTGTCCTCTGTGCCCCAGATCTGGGCAGCCCCTATTAGTATTGCCAGGCCTGGGAGAGAGGGATTATGCTTTGAATGCAACCTGAAGTCTGTTTCTCAGTTAAATGATTGCAGAGTGTATGAGGCTGGAAAGGATCACTGGATTATTTAAAATTAAACATATATATCAGGCCAATTAATTTAAAACTGTACCAATCTCCAGAAACTTAATAAAGTCCTAGACTGAAGCATTCTGGTCTTCACGAGATCAAATTGCTTGTGCCACAGAAATAGCTGAGACAAAGAGATGGGTAGACACTTTAATTGTCTTTAATACCTGGATGTCACAGATGGATACTTGATTTTTCTTACAACAGAGGAATTTGATCCTGTTCCTGTGCTGTGCTTCTTGAAATGCTGAATGCCTAGATCACACGTCTGTACTGCAACACGTGCTTACCTGGAGGAGCAATGTTGCAAAAAAGAGGGGAAGAATTACTGAGGACCAGCAGAAGAGTGTGGACAATGCACCTGCTCCTGTCTTTCAGAAAGTCACACAGATTTTTCTCTTCACTCTTTCTTAGTGAACTGGACTACCATGATGCTGCAAGTGTCAATGATAGATGCCAAAAGATATGTGACCAATGGGACAGCCTGGGAACACTTACTCAGAAAAGGAGAGAGGCATTGGAGGTAAGCCACGTAGCAATGATCAGCAGCACAGCTCAGGCAGGCAGGGAGGAATGAACCATTTGTTTTCGATCTGGAAACAGTGCCATTGAGCATCCATTTCGGAATCCAAACAGCAGTAAACGCTTTCCTCAGATCTCAATTTCATTTTGATGTGGTTTTATTTGCAAACAGATTAAATTGCTCAGAGCAGACTTGACAGTGCTCAGCTGCCAAGGACAGTCCTAAAGCAGCAACAAATGGTTTGCGGTTTATAGCACCAGTCTTTGGGAGTTTGAAGTCCAGCAAGGATAACAAAAGCCCTTAGTTGCTCACCTTTTCATACTTGTCTGAGCTTCACCAGGTGAGGTACAGTACAACAGCCAGCACTGGGTTAATTTTTGGTAGTGTATTCCCAAGCACTGAGATACTTTCCAAGATCTTGTTCCTTAAGAAAAGAGGAGGTCACACACATGCGTGCCAGCGTGGAAAACGTATGTCTAACTCTTCCTTTTTATACCTATAAGAAATTACAACAGCAAGATTAGCAGGTTTTAATTGATTTGCAGATAGATTAGAATAACAAAGATACTTAAAATATCAGTAGTGAAAAAGTCATTTCACCTGTTAACCCTTCAAAGGCACACACCCTTTTTAACATGTTGGATACGAGAGTATCTTTACTGCAATTAGTCCTGTTGCCTTGAGTGAGAATCCTTAAAGCAGGTGGTGAAATCAGTCAACAACACAATCAATTGCTTTTGAAAAGATGAGGCATGACTTTGTGCGTGCGTGGGGGTATGTGTGGAGGTAGGTCTTTCCCTGGTAACAAAGGAATGTACCTTTCCCAACCTGTACAGAGGACGGAGAAATTGCTCGAAACAATTGATCAGCTTCACCTGGAGTTTGCCAAAAGAGCTGCTCCTTTCAACAACTGGATGGAAGGTGCTATGGAAGACCTACAGGACATGTTTATTGTTCACAGCATAGAGGAAATTCAGGTAAATGGTTGTCTGGTTTTTGGCTTACAATCATAGGGAAGACAAGAAAGGAAGCTTTTCCTTCTTGGGGAGTAGAACACATATAAGAAAAAAAACATTTCCTGTCTTGAAATCTTCTTTGTGACAGGCAATGCCTGCTCTGTTATAAATAGGGTTCTTGGTTGGTATGAAAGCATATTCCAGAGATCATGGAAGAAGCAATGGTCCTGATAAAGTCAATGAGGGCTGTTTCACGAATGTGTCTGGATGTATTATTTCCTGTATCTACAGATGCATGTGGATGGGGTGTTTGGAAGGCTGAGAGGGGGCTGTGCTTATTTACAGCAGATCTTGCAGATGTTGGAAGAAACATTAAGGTTTTCATGCTTTCCTTCTCTGTTTCTGCTTTTAGAGTTTAATCACTGCACATGATCAATTTAAAGCTACTTTGCCAGAGGCAGATGGTGAAAGACAGGCCATACTGTCAATCCAGAATGAAGTTGAAAAAGTTATTCAGAGTTACAGCATGAGAATAAGCGCAAGCAATCCTTACAGCACTGTTACTGTGGAAGAGATTCGTAGCAAGTGGGAAAAGGTAATATATGCTAAATACATAAAGGACATTGTAACATAGTATTCTAGTTTGGGATTATGAGAATATTCAGAGAACATTACAATAAATCTGTAAATTATTGTAGATCATCAGATGCCAGAATGAACTTTCTACAGTATCTTATGCTCTCCCTTATGTTTGCTAGCCTCGCTTCACAATATCCCTTACTCCCATGACTCAATATTGCCGATGTCCTTTTTGGCTTTTTGGCGAGGCAAGAGCAGCATGCGTTGAGGCTAGTGCAGACCTGGTGGCTGGCCAGCTGATGGGCCTGGGGGTGCCATAAAAAGAACAGAAAATGATCATATTCTTTCTCTCAGTATAAATAGTAGTTCATGTGTCTCTTCTACCCAGCTGCTGCTTTTCACAAATGTAAAAAATTAGCATCTTTGGGACCATTAATGCTCTGTCCAATTACATGAAATTGGCAATTACGTTTAAAAATTTCTGGGGAAGGATTAAAGAAAGGCTTGTAGAGCAATCACACAAAGTTTTTCATTAGGAACCAAGACAGATAATATGCTGAAGGTAAATTATTGTGTAGAATGTATGAATTTACCAAATACGTGAATTTACACAGACAAGAACACACCCTCACTGGGTTATAAAAACCAAGCAATAAGGACTAAATTCAGAATCTTCCAGGGCAATCCAGAAGGGTAAGCAAGAAAAAAACATTTGCAATGTATTGGAGACCTTCAGATATATGTGATGGACAGAATGTGTCTCATGTTATCCTACCATAATGGCTGTGCTTGAAGAAAATGTGTTTTGCACCAACTGTTCTTAGAACAATTACCCAGAGATTGAAAAATCACTCGTGTTTCTGAAGAAAACCAAAATAACTGCTCTAATAGCAGTTGGAGTTAAATAATTATCTTGAACTTGAATCCAGTCAGAGGTGAGAATTTCTTCCCTCTCCATGTCAGTCTCTTGGGTCAGGCTGCCCAAGACCATGTCAGCAATTTCTTACATTACCACAGAATTGGTAAATAAAATAGTGATCGTGTTTCTGGCTTGTCCTTCTGATATCAACCTTCAGACCAATAAGAAAAATAACTAACTGTAGACTTATTTGTTCCATTTGTTTTTAAACAATTCGGTTGTCCCTACTCACACGTAGTGCTTTCCCACTGTAACAGGTGAAGCAGCTGGTGCCTCAGAGGGATCAATCCTTGCAGGAGGAACTCGCCCGTCAGCACGCCAACGAGCGCCTGCGTCGCCAGTTTGCTGCTCAGGCCAATGTCATTGGGCCATGGATCCAGACCAAGATGGAGGTGAGCGTCAGACCCTCACGCAGAAGCTGATGAACAAAGTGTTAATAATTTTTTATATAGGACAATGGCGATCTCCATGACAGTTCACCAGCTGTTGGAACCTGAAGTATTTAGCACCTGTTAAGGTGGTTTTTAAAACTGTAGAAGTTTGTACACGTGGTATCTTGATGGTGAGCAGGAGATGTAGCTTTGAAAAATCAGTCACTAAACAGTTACTATTTAGCTTCTGCTCTCTGTAAAGGAACGATACCAGGACCACTGGGATCTCAATACTCATTCCAGAAACAAGTGTGCCACATCTCTTTTGAAATGTGTTTTCTACAGTAAAATTTATTGTCTCCACTGCATGAAGGTTTCATTACTATTGCTTCTTAGTATGAAAATATTATATATTTGTGTGAATGTTGGTGAAGTTAGCAAATCTGAAGCTTAAATTTTGCGGGGCGGGGGGGTGTCCTTGTTTCTTTTGACAGGAAATCGCCCGCAGCTCTATTGAAATGACGGGGCCTTTGGAGGACCAGATGAATCAGCTGAAGCAATATGAGCACAATATCATTAATTATAAACACAACATTGACAAACTGGAAGGAGACCACCAGCTTATACAAGAAGCCCTGGTGTTTGACAACAAGCACACAAACTATACTATGGAGGTAGCCATTTACTCCCTTTTGTACTTGTTAGTTTATTCTGCCCTTGTCTGCCATGTAACTGCCTTCTCTGATCTGAAGAGACTGCAACAGAGGATGGAATTTGGTGGACTTTCTGATAATCTCATAAGACTTGTTTTATTTTCACTTATTTTTACTTGTAGTGAAGAAGTACCTATTTAGAAACCAGTTCCATATTTTGCTGAAGGCCGTTTTTATTTTTAGTGATCCTTGGTCATAATACAGAGTTAGTGGTGTGGAAAAGGTATCACATATTTAGACCTGTTTTTTTTGCTTACTGTAGTTTTTATACTCTTAGAAGAATATATTTGATTCTTTAATAAATCAGTATTTTCTCTCTCATAGCACATCCGTGTTGGATGGGAGCTCCTACTTACCACCATTGCTCGAACTATCAATGAGGTTGAGACTCAGATCCTCACAAGAGATGCCAAGGGTATCACCCAGGAACAAATGAATGACTTCAGAGCATCATTCAATCATTTTGACAGGGTACAGTACTCCTGCTTTTTCTCAACTAGCAATATTTATTGTTCCCAAAAGCAAGTTTCTTTTCATTCCAAATGTAAGCCTGTTAGAAAACTGCAGATGCAGTTGCAATGGGCTCTTTTATAAAGCAGCAAAAATTATGAGTTAACAAAGAATTTACAGCTTTATGAAATCACAGCATTCTACAGATATGTTAAAGATTAATTTTTACTCTTTAAATGTAATGCAAAATTATAGTTCTGCTAATATGGTTGAGTATTTGTTCAAATAACAGGCAGAACTGGATAAACCTGTGTTTTGGAAAATAACGTGCCCCTTTATTTTGAGGCAGTGCAGCATATTCTATGTACTTACCAGTGGCTTCCGTCTCATTGAATTTAGCTGTAATCTGGATTACAGGTTTGTTGTTTTTTTTGTTTTTTTTTTCCTATAATCACAACTTGTCCACCTAGAAATAAGTTTGTAGGGAATATAGTTGGGGCACTGATAGCTGTCAAAGAAAATCCTTTATTTTTCTGTCTGTATGTGGGAAATAAGAGGCTGTTTTTTTCAGTTACCTAATCATGGGTGAATAAAAAAGTAGGAACCAAACCACTATTGCAAAGAAACTTAACTCACTCCTTCTGCGAGTTACGCAGTATTCATGGATAGACGGTTAAAAAGATAGCTATTAATAGACACAACAGCAAAAATTCAAATCATTTCAGGCTATAGCAAAATGGCACTTTCTTTTCATAGACGTCCTGTTTGTCAAGCTCTACTCAAAATGGTTGCCCATACTTGGACTTATACTTGATGTGCATTGGATGCTGACAGTCATAGTTTGCTAACTATTCTTTAGAATATCCTTAATTACTTAGAAAGAAAACCAGAATTGCCAAACCTCTGCAAGCATAGGAAAGGTTAGCTACACAGGAGCCAGGAAGAGAGTTTATGGAAAATCTTAATGTGATTCTAGTGCAGCGTAATTCCTTTTTGTATTTTCTAAGGAAGCAGAAGATAACATCACAGAAGCAGAGATAAATTTCCTGGGGTGGAAGGAAGTAGCATACTAAATGGCTTTCCCAATGCACTGGGGCAGATAACTGAGCAATTAGAGCTATTAAAAGCAGAGAGAGTACCAAGCCTGGATAAATTACACGCCAGTATTTGAGAGACCCTATTAGGGGAAACCAGGCACTTTGCACAAAGATTTGACAGCTCCCTAAAGATAAGGAAGCAAGGTGACTGAATCCTAGTATAACTTACGCTAGATGGCCATTTCTAGCATCCCTGTATCTTTGTAGTTCCTAAATGAGTTCTCTGCCACGCTCGCGGCAAGGCTGGCTCAGTGGCTGAGGAGATATTACAGGCATCTCTTGGTGCCTTGGAAGGCCTTGAAGGGAGAAGGTAAATCCTACACCAACCAACCGTATTGTTACGGATCTTCAGGCTTTGCAGATACAGTTAGACTTTGAGATACAAAGGATGCAATAGGGCAAGGCCTTAGGAAAGGTTGTACGGCCTGGAAGAGGGTGCTGGTGTCACATGGCTGCAGGCGGGTTGGAGATGGGCTGTGACAATAACGTGCAATGCAGAGGTCCTTCCCAGATCCCTGCCTAACCCTGGCTGTCTCCTTTCTTCAGGCTGGAAGGAGTCGTGGCTTCAGGCAGTGTCCCTTCTGCCCTTCCTTGTGCGTGGCAGGAAGCCTGAGTGGCCGGGCCAGAAGCAGAAGGAGATAGATAGATGCTTCACCTGTTTCTGTGGCCTTAACAGCCTGTGCCTTGACTGCAAGTTTAGCTGCAGACCTTACCTCCCCCCATGACAGATACAATCCAAAGGCCTTAAAAAAGAGGCTGGAAAGATCACGCTAAGGGAAGGACCATTTTGCATATGCCCTTTAGCCAGCTCCTTCCTTTGGCATCAGACATGGGAAATTGATCTAGGAGGACTTTTGCACTAACGTAGTGCAACAATTATGTTCTTAGTAGCATAATGCAAGTTAAAGGGAAGAAGGTAAGATCTAAAACCACTCAGCCATCAAGCCAGGCTTTCTGCAGGGAGCAGATAGTAGAAACACTGATAAAAGAGAAGGTTATACTGATTAAATTACGCTGTAATTCAATGGGCAGATGCAACTCAATCTACACAGGCTAGGAGGAGACATTGAACAAACATGTCTGAGAGAGGCAGGCTTTTTTTTTTCATTTTTATATCCTTTCTATGTCCTAGCACATTCAAATATTTAGTGTGGGTGAATAAAGGAAACCCAGGGTGCTTCGGAGTTACTTCAGGGTACACAAAATAATGAAGACTCTAAACTTAGAGGAGGCAGTAATGGATTCTTTTATGGTCTTGATTACCTTAAACAGAAATGAAGATGAAACTGGATCATCTGAACATAAGCACTAACATGAAAAATACTGTCTTCTCCATGTCAGACAGAATTAGTAGTATATGTAATAATTTTGTTGCACTTAGCAGCATTTCTGAATGCCTGACATAATTTAAAAAACACTGAAAGACCTGGACTGCTATTCACAATGATGAATAGCCAGAAAAGATCCCCAACTGTCCCTGACAAGTAGGCTTTAAATACCTAAGCACAACAGAATCATTTATGCATGCTAGAGCTCTGGCTTCTGTGGCATTTCTCCAATTTCATACATAC
>Ga0065711_1032994_pt1 | contig 26292 bp, 16 predicted proteins | sample Hoacrofraction12_FD_59098 | JGI IMG/M metagenome (GOLD analysis project Ga0065711, IMG submission 59098) | Hoatzin crop microbial communities from Cojedes, Venezuela - Epithelial fraction 12 v2 (version 2) | ecosystem: Host-associated > Birds > Digestive system > Esophagus > Crop | place... | reverse complement strand
TAGATGACCCACAGAGGTCTCTTCCAACCCTACCATTCTGTGATTCTGTGATTCTGTGACAGATCACTGCTCCAGGGCCGATGTGCTTCTCACGGCTGAGTTTACCTTAGCACAGGGGTGGTACGTAACCTGAGCCGCAGTCGCTTCAGGGGTCTGATTCCCAGCTCATTTAAGTCAATTTAAGGACTCGTTACATTTTGTTAGCTTTGGCTCACTCTTCAAGTGCGGACATGCTCTCAACACTTCACACAGCATTTCGAGCTGACAGCTTACGGGAAGGCGCCGCTGGTACCAGCACTGTGCTGGCCACAGGGCTGAATGCCGACAACACAGCGGGCGGGCGCAGCTCCTGGGAAAGAGGGAGCTCACACCACCCCCCGCGTCGGACCCGGCGCCCCAGCAGCAGCTTTATGTAGGATCGCTGCCCACCAAAAAGGCCGTCTGAACGGCAGAGCTGGCCTCCTCCGAGGCTGCCGCAGCGAGCCCTCCCGCTGGGTGCCTGCCAGGTTACCCATGCACGCTCCGGACCCTTCAGCAGGGTGCCATCAGTAACCGGCTAGGGCACAGCAACGCCACTCTCCCTTAAAAATCCTTCTTGGATCGCAGGGGGAAAAAAAACCCGTGTGGGATTGGGAAATCTATCTTTCCACTCAGACAGCCAGTTTCGAGAAAGATAGCAGCCTATTGCCAGAGAACTAAGCACACGCTAATTCTTCCTTCAGGTGGGTTAAAGGGCACACAGGGCTGGGCTCCTTACGGGAGAGCTGTTTATAGACTGACAGTCCTCTGCCTCAACCTACCTTCCCGCACTCCATCCTCCACAGGCAGCGTCTCCTCTTTCCTTGCTTTTGCCCAGTCACACTCCCCTGCTCTTGGCGAAGTCCCTGAAGAGGCGGTTATCCTCACAAGTGGCAAGCAAAGTCTGAGCCATTCTCACTGGCCCGAGGTCTGTCTCCGTTGTTAACCGGGGTTTCAACCCAGCTCCAAATACGTGCAGCAGTGTGTAATCACCAATTTGTGATCCCTGCTTTTAAAGCATGACACAAACCACAACGTCGCTTTGGTGCTTCACCATCAGACTCTTGGGGAATCACCAGATGCTGTCAAGCCATTTTACTTTTTCTTTTTGTCTGCAAAACAGGTATTTATCAAATAAATGTGTTGTACACTGGCTTTGTTCATAATTTATTGTCAACTTGCTGTAGTAGCGTTATTTTCTACTTATTTACACAAAAAAAATGTTTAACAAATACAAAGATGATTATAGAAAAGATGGGTGATTCAACAGTTCACTCACTGCCTTTTACAGGTACTTGAATGCTCCACTAATGTTTCTGAGGGCTAAAATTTGCTCATCAATTTTCTTTGCCCTCCCAGTAGCATGCCCTTTTCTACTCATTTTGCAAAAGCAAGTATTTCTAAGTTACTGTGTTTTCTTGGTATAAATACCGGCAGAAAGAAAATACCAAAGTCTTGAATGAAGAAAAATGCCCCTTCAATTTTAAATTCACTCCAAGTATTGAGCATCAATTGTTTGCACTTTCATGCAACCAGCTAAAAGAAACACCACCATGTGACTTATTTGAGCAATTAAAACGAATTAACACAGTTCAATAACGACTACCAAAAAACCGATGAACACTGCTCACAGCTTGAGGTTTGTGTTTTTTAAACGGGAAATGATTCACGAATTAGAACAGGTGGTTGATGACAGCGGACAATGGATGCTTTAGGACATCATCATCATCTACTAGCGCACGGTCCACACGGTGAGGAAGGCTAGATCCGCGGCATTCATTACGTACGATGCACGAAACGCGACTGCTTTATGCAATAAAACCTACTGGCTGTTCCTGCATCACGCCTTCACTAACACATGCTTTCCCAGGGTGCTTTGTGTGTATTTTACACACAGGCGTACGAAAAATAATGATATGGAAGCACTTTCCAGTCATTAGAAAGAAATGTGTTCCCACAAGTCCGACTTGGGGCGTTCCTCCCTCCTGCTCCGTGCAGAGGGAACGCTGCTCCTTCCACCAGAAGCCAGCAGACCCCACAGCCCCTCTCCGGCACACGCCCCTCCTGCAGAGCTGCAGCGCGTCACTCAGATCACCAGCTTCTCAATGCTTAAAGTACTTGTTTCGTCCTCCTCATTTGAGCCAAAATACCCAGGGAGGTCAATCATCTGCTGCTCTGCCTCCGTTAAGCCAAAAGTAGTGTTATCGTAAAAGGCAAACTCGGGGTCCAGGGGGAAGCTCTGGCACTTGTCCCTTCGGTACTGGGCAGGGCTGACACTTAGGCCTCTCTGGGAATTATCTTTGCCAGCCGAGCCCGTCTCCTTCCGCCACGCGCCTCTGGGGTTAGGTGAAGGGCCCCTCTTGCTTCGGCTGGGCTCAGGCTTATCGGCCGCCTTCTCCTGACCGGCAGGCTGGCGGCCAGCGACCAGGTCCAGCTTCTTCACCGGGGGACCTGCCCGGGGGTGGCACTTTGCGCCGTGGCCCTGCGGTTCGCATCCCGGCACAGCGCTGTGGGGCTGATCCAGCTTTTCACAAGTTGGATTAGCGCTTCTCAGTTTTGGCCGCGTCCTGTCCTCCAAAGCCTGGTCCCATGTTCTGGTCCTGGAGTTGTAGAGAGGAGTCTGTCGGGGGCTGAGGGCGGACATGCTTCTCTCTCTGAAAGGCCTGGCCTTTTTAGTTTCGTGGAAGCTGGCTGTTCTTCGAAACTGTGGGTTTCTGTGACAGCCCCTCTCGGGCAAGTCCCCTCTGTTCTCCTGGTGCTTGAAATGAGCTCTTCTTACCAAGGTTTGGGTAGGGCTCATCGCAGGATTGGCCTGTGAGAATGGAAAATCCAGCCTGGGGTGAGAGCTTTCCCCCAGGAATTTGGGCTGACTGGCTGGCTGGTCCAGAAACGGAGATTTGATCCTAAATTTGCTTGCCGCTGCCTCCTCTTGGTTTTCCCCGCCCAGGGGAAGCATCGTGGTGGCACCAACAACAGTGTCCGTGAGGGGGTTCTGAGAAACGTGGTACACTTTGGTGGTCTCAGTCAGGCCTTTCTTCTTCATTTCTTTCAGCTGCTGCTGTGCCAGGCGGTAGCTGAAAATCGGAGGGATTATTTTTTGGGCATTTGGCTGAAAGGTCTCGCTTCCAGAGGCATCGTCTTCTTGGGCAAACTGGAGGCTTCGCCTGTAGGTCAGAGGAATGTTAACAGGGGCATCCCCTCCTTCTGTGAAGCTGTCCTGCTGCTTGTTGCCTTGGCAAATGTTCTCTTCGTCGGAGTTCTTCCGGAACCCGGGGGAATGGACGGAGTTTCGGCGGACAGCGGTGCTGCACTTCTGAGCTCTGCAGAGCTTCCTCCAGAGGGTGATGAGAACAGTGGCAAAGATGATGAACAAGCATAGGGAGATACCTGTGATGGTGACTATATTATTTGCTTTCTGGTCCTCTCCTGGCTGGACAGAAGGTGGGGTGGGAGGTTTGATAGCTGTAACAAAGAGCACACATGTCTGTCAGAGTTGCACTGTCATCAATATTTTGATATTCTAGGATGGATACTTTACTATAAGAAAAAATAACCAATTAATACAGTACAGGAAGTTGTCTGCCATTAAAATTTGCTCGTTGTAGATGACTTGCTACTGATCACTTCAGACTGGCAGGAGCAGATCTACTTACCTTAAACCAAGGCTCCCACGGACCTTTAATCGTTACTTTTGCACGTTCTGCCATTTCCATAGGGCACTCCCAAATGCATGTAAAACGGGATAACAATATTTGCCCTCGTTTATGAAGCACATTAAGATCCCCTGGTGAAAAGTGCCATAAAAGTGGCAAAAAATAACCCAAAACAGGCTAGTACTTCAGGTATCACTTTAAAATTATTTTTAGGATAGCTTAAGTGGGTGTGAGAATTGCAGTGAGTTTGAAGAGCAGAGAGGCAGCACTATCAGGGGCAGTGTAACTCTTCTAAGCAGTCCTCTGAGGGTGCTTCTTCCACCGCTGCCTGCCACCACAACCCCAGAGGACAAAACCTTCCCCTCCACAGCAGGCTCCTAACTGAGAAGCAGGTCATTGCTCTGGTGCCCCTGTCATTCTGGTATTGACACTATTCTGTCAGGGACTGTAGATGGGCCTTCAAACGGGGAAGAAAACCTGTAATGTGAATATGTCAGAGCTTTCCACAGCCTTATTTAAACCTCCCACCTGCACATTGCACCACATTACAGATGGCTGAAGCAATGAGAGATTAATGATTTTTTTTTTTTGGATGAAGTCTGCAGCATTTCAGTGGCAGCCCTGAGCAGAAAACAGCACGGCTGATGGATGAACTGGTCCAGCAGCTAATTTTAGTGTCAGGTAGCACTCATTTCCCAACTTCTTGTGGCCACATACCAGCTTTATAAGGCCATGAAAACGCTGTTGGAGGACAAGGCTGCTTAGCTGTGGCTGACAAGAGCTGGCTGTGAAGCTGTGAGCTCGAACTGAACCATTTAGCCATCTTCTACTTTTATCCAGAATCCAGAGCCTTCCATCGGGGTGAGGGACAGTCTGCTGTAAAACTTGCCAGGTGCTCCGGCCTGCACCACAGTGACTGTCCAGCCATAGCAAATGCATCCACAGAATAACAAGAAGCAAACACCGCGTATCTCCCATAATCCAGAAGAACACTCATTCAAGAGTGAGCACCGCAACTAGGTGTACAGGATGTGCAAACACACTGGTGAACACGGGCCAGAAGGTCTCAGGCTGCTACAATAACAGATGTGCAGGGTGGCAGGTGGGCAGGAGACCCACTTCTTTGACTCAGGGCTACCTGACAGCCCCAAAACCTCTGAAAAATCCTGCTGTGGGATTAACCCTGAGCTTCGTGTCACTCCGAGAGCTCAACATCAGCCTAAAGAACTACACCACTGCCTGCTGAATCTCTTTTGGAGCAACCTTAAAACTTGCGTTCAGCCCAACCCCATCATGCCTGGAGCACGGAGCACTGCCATTCTGGGGGCCTGAGCAGGAAGTGAACATGCTGACCCCAGAGGAAAAGGCAAGACCAGCAACTGCCCTGTTCAGTACCACCACAGCAGAGCAATTTGTTCATTGCTCATCCTTCTCTCACTCACAGTTATTTTCTAAAGACTCTATTTTCTGTCTACCTGGAACACACACTGTGCTGTATAATTCAGACTAGAAAGCTAACAGCTAGCAAACAGCGAGTTCTGAAACAAGACTTGGTCACTTAGGTTTGCTTCTCTCCACCTCACCCACCTCTGCCCCTAAACTGCGTGCAGGTTTCATTTATTCAGCCATTTGCTCCATCTGCTGGGCTAATGACTGCAAACATAGTTACGCTGAAAAAAAGCTTTTCTGCTTCAGAAAGGTGTGGACAGTCAGAGAGTGAGGTTCAAGCCAACACCTCCATCAAAAAAGCAGTCCTGTCCTCTTCCTGCTCTGGCTACACGCTCTCCCCCTCCGCTGCCCTTCCCTTTGCAGCGGCACAAGCACCACAGTGGCCATGTGATGCGCAACTTCCCCACAGCCCCAAACTGTCCACTTTTCAGCTGGCTTTTCTAACACCAGCCCCTTTGCTTTTGCCAGGGCAGACACACGACCACCGGGAAGAGGACAGCAGAGCTACGTACACAAACACTCCTCCAGCGAACACAAGGAAGTCTCCCTCGGTGATCCAGCGCAGCCCGGTTTTGCCGGCGAGGAGGTGAGGCAGTCTCGGGAGCGCTCCCGGACACCGTCCCCACAGGTGACGCTGCAGGGGCTCCACGGCTGCCACGGGCTCCACGTTTCTGCAAATACACAAGCTCACAGCAATGAGGAACGCGTCTGCCTCCTTACCTTTAAAGACACAGACATTTGTCTTCTCTCATATCAGAAAAAACGCAATAAACAACCAAACAATGCAAACGGCAACACCAAAAGAGCAAGCAGCATCCAGGGACCTGCTCCTGTTTCCATCAGAGTCTGGGGCAAAGCTCCCACTTTCTGTTTTCCTTTTTTCACGCCAGTGCCAGCCAGCAACAGAGCGGTCAGATAACTGAGGCTGGCAGGACCTGCCTGGAAGAACAGCAAATGGAAATTAATACACAAATCTTTGGAACGGGTTCATAATTTATGCATTAATCCAATTCCTGCCCGACAAATAGTGCTTTTACAGCAGGATAACTTCATTGGGTTAAGTGTAGTTACTCCTGATTTATATGACTGTGAAAGGAGTATAAGCCTACAAGGCCTAATGAAACAGCAATATTGTTTTTTCTCTTTATTATCTTCTCAGCACACAAACGTGCTACTGAATCATTCATTTGACAGCTTACAGGTCCCTGTTGATCTGTTGCTTATGGTTAGGCAATTAAGTCAAGATGAAATTTTGAAGGTTCATTTATTTATTTTAAGTGGAGGCAGGCTCAGGTTCTAATGCTACCTCAAATATCACTGGTTTTTAATATGTAATGAAATCCCTCTTTTGCTTAGACAACATCCTCACCCAGTGTTCAGCACTCAAACTTTCATAGAATCATAAAATCTTTAAGGCTGGAAAAGAAATCTAAGATCATCACATCCAATCATCACTCCAGCACCATCATGCCTGCTAAACCATGTTCTGAAGTGCCACATCTACACGTTTTTTGAACGCCTCCAGGGATGGGGACTCCACCACTTCCCTGGGCACCCTGTTCCAATGCCTAACCACTCTTTCAGTAAAGAAATTTTTCCTTATATCCAGCCTAAACTTCCCCTAATGCAACTTGAGGCCATTTCCTCTCGTCCTATCACTAGTTACTTGGGAGAAGTAGAGTAGCAAGAACCCAGAGAGAGAAAGGGAATGTTCCTGCCCATACCTGACAGCTGTGACACTGAAGCAGGACCTCAACTTTGAATTGAAAATCAATGCACAAGTCCAGCTGCAACCTTTAAGGACAGAAAGCCTGAGGACCCTCCTATGGCTCAGCTGACTCTGTGACCTGGCTTTGAAATGTCCCATAAAGAAAAACAATAGACCACTTACTCCATTTCACCACTCACAAATACAGCGGATAATCAGCTAAATCACAAAATGTAGATTAGATTTGTCAAAGTTTGCTCTTTTAAATAATTTATGCTGCTGCTACTGCCAACACAGGTCATGATCTTTAATTTTCTTATACCGTTGCTTTGCTGCTAGCGTGCCACCAAGCTCCTCATCAGAGAATAATTTATGATGTTAAAGGACTACACAGTGTTGCACGGCTGGAAATTGCTTCATGATTTCAGGTTATATCGGCTGTTGTATTGTTCATAGCGCGTTGTTATTTTTAAAAGTCTCGAACAAAAATAAATACAGCTGTGTTTTAATAAACACAAAATTTTAACTGCTTTGGGCCCTGTCCTACAAATTTTTGTGAGCCCGCCAGTGTGAGTAACGTTAACGCGAGCAGCGTCACAGCACCAGCGGGGCTGCTCTCCTGCGTGCAGGCTGAGGCTTGGAGGTTCTGCGCTTTCACTTGCGCTGCCAGCCAAGGCTGCAAAGCGTGTGTGGGCACATACTCACGCGCATCTGTGAGTACGTCTGCCTCGCCCAGCGCAGAGCAGCGATGGGCGCGGTGAGGCACCCCGGCGGTGCTGCGGTTTTAAGCACACGCCAGACCAAGTGACCTCCCCGGCTATGTGACACTGGCTCTACCACAATGTTGCAGTATCAACGATCCCAAGCTGTCTTTTACTCTGTGCTCTTTGTGCACCTCTCTGCTTTCACTCCTCTGTCTCGAGCCGGAGAGCTGCTACAGCAGCGGAGAGGAGCCCAGAGGCAGCCTGAGCTTTTGCACTCCTCCTCCAGTTTGCACCCGCAGCAGTTCCCAGTAAAGGGCAAAATGGAGCAATGTTCGGTGTGTGGTGTCAGGAGGAAAGGGAGTCAGGATACCCAGGAGTGGGGAACTGGGAAGTTTGTTGGGGTAAGGAGTCCCTCAAAGGTACAGACCCTGGACAGTTGCAAAATCATGCCAGCTAGCGAGCAGAGCTATTAGCGAGGGCAGCAAGAAAAAAGGCCACCATCAACAGTCAGTCAAGGGCTCACTTATCCCTCCTCCAAAAGACTTCATGGTATCACAGTATTCGGGGATCTCATGCCAGCATATCAGTGCTTTTCTTCATATCAGTGTCATGGAAGACTCCAGCAGTGTCCCTCATCACTGGCAGAGGAAGGTAGGCTAGCTGGAGAAGCACCCACCTCCTCGTAGACTACTTTATTTGAGCAGCTTGGTGAGCCCCTGCCACAATTTCCAGTGCTTGAGCTAGCTCATTTCCCTCCCTCCATGTTCCCTGCTCCTTTAAACCTCTGTTGATTACAGTCAGATATAGAGCCAGACACAGAAAGGTTCTGGTTGCCTCCAGTGCTAACCGTGGTGACAGTGGAGGGTGCTCTGCAGCCTCTGCATTGATGCCAGTGGGCTTCAACGTACAAGAACGTTTAGGATGAGTGATTTTCTAACTTTGACGTCAAACCTATGCTGTGCCCTTTGCTCCGGGGCACTTTCACTGACTTCAGCTTCAGCTGAGGGCACACAGTTCCTTGGCAAAAACACTCGGCATCCATAGCTCTGGGGCTAAGAATATGTACCTTCAGGAGCAAGTGAGCAGGAAATGGTCCAGCTCCCATGAAAGACAGGAGATTTAAACTCCTGCAGCTTGCTCTGCAACCTCCTGCAATTACCAGAACGTAAAAGAAAATGAAGCATAGTTTATTCTCCCCCAAGGAAACAAAATGATTAACCTCCATTTAAGACAAACAGATCCAAAGCGCCAGAGGAGAAACCAGAAGGTATGCATGCACTGCAAACTAGCACTAATAAGTGTGAATTTTTTCACATACAATTGAGGAATCAGTTATCAACGCGAAGATATCTTACTGATGAGTTAGTTTGAAATAGCTGGCAGTTGGCAGATCTGCCAACATGAAAGATAAATGCAATTAACTGTGTTAATTGCTGCTTTGCATAAATATCCCCTCTCACATTTCTGTGTTCCTAAGACTTTGAGCATGCAGTGCTATCCAACGGGGCAGCCAGGGAGGGATGATCAGCATCATCCTTCCAGCCTGACAGTGATAGTTCTAAGCACTTCAACAAGACCAGTGATATGGGACAAAGCCACTAATTATTTACAGGCTCATGTAAACGCCTACGCTAGCCTGGGGGATTGCAGGGTATCCGTGGAAGCTGAGATCCAATTTTAGGTCCTGAGACTGGGTGTACACACATTGCATTGGTGTTTGGATAAGACCTGGGAAAACACCCTTCTCACCCATTCCCTGTTTCTCTATTTCCATGGAAATGAAGATTAAATGGTGGCATGCTCCAACAGGTTACTAATTTGGACAACGACAGGACAAGGTTCCCTTTAAAGTAAGAAAACCTAGACTCCGTCTGGGAAAATTACAGTTTTTTCCCCACAAACGGGCGTCTTCCAGAACTGCAGAGGCACAGCCTAAAAACATTTTTTCAGAAGCTAAGAGCTATCCATAACACCCAATTTATTGCTAAAATTTTGAGGGTGTGGAGATGAAGCATTCACTGACAGAGGAGAAGTGGATGGGGCACCAACCAGCCCTGGCATACCTGGATCGCCTACTTCTGCCAGTTTCTGAACAAATGCAAGCCAGGTGCAGATTCAGGCAATAGAGCTAACTGGTTCCCAGATTTTCCTACAGATAGGCAGGTCTGACTCATACAGTCTTATTCAGGGAGCAAGAATTTGATGAAAGTTGTATATCCCTGCCTGACCCCTAGATACTCCACTTACTCCTCTCCTCCCCTACTGACCACTTTTCCCTTCAGAAGGTCTTCCCCTGCCTTCCTCTTTCCCTTTGCTGGCAACAGCTGCACTTCTTATGCCCTGCTGAACTCCCGCTAGCTTTATTTTGATAGTTAGCAAAAGTCACACGAACAAAATTCATCTCTGCTGTCAGCAAGTGCAAGAGACTTCACTGGGAGTCACACCAAAGTTGAAACCGGTCTCTAAAGTGCAACTAAGAACTGTATAAGAAAGTTAATTAACACCAGAAATATGAAGAAAATATGCCTATTTCTTTGCTGTAGCATTGCTAACTAATTTTATCAGTCTCATCCCAAATGTTTCAAATGTGATACAGGCTAGGACATAGAACATCCTTCCCAGGAGTGCAGAAGCGTCACTGCTGGAGACACTTAAATCCCACATGAGCAAAGCACAGGACAAAGCATTGAAAAGACTGAGCCTGCAACGTGTCTGTTGCTGTGTAAGTTGATCTAACAGAGCTTCCTACCTCAGACATTCAAATAATCCAGTCAAACACAGGGAAAAATTAGCTGCATGACTCTAAGTCACCTGTGTGAAACAGTTCACACCCCACTGAGATGAATGAAGTGACTCACACCTCGCTGTTATTTTTTCACAGGTTCTTCAGCTGGAGTCTACAGAAAGTTACACAAGTGCTGGTTCACATTCAGTAGATGTATTCTCCACCTTTAATAGATATATTCACAGTCTTAGATAGCACAAGCTTTTTTGCAACACTCATTCTGAAGCTGATGGCCTGGCTGGAAGAGCTGCTGTTCTGGTACACTCCGGGCCACTTGGAACCTTCTCCTTCCTAATCTAGACACAAGCCAGATTCTGTTCCACAGTTTGGACTAAACCTGCCTGGGATGAGGAGTAAAGAGCAGGACTGATGAAGGGTCAGGAATATAACTGATGCCTGATCTATGGAGAATGGATGTAGCAAAATAACCTTCTTTTATCTCGTTCTCTGTGGTTTAGATGAAGATAATTTTAATGATTTAGGAGCCTTGATCTTTTACAAGATGGTATCTCTGCTTCATAGTAGTAGAGCACATGCTAAGTGAAGCAAGAACTGGCTGAGTGACAGATTTGATATGCAACTGTCAACAGAAAACCATCACCAAGTGGGAATGTATTTGGAGAGATTCCAAAGGGATTAGCATAAGGCTCACTGCTGTACCATGCTTGCCTAGTTGACACAAATATAAGTATGAAACCATTACTGAGAAAACACGCCACTCCTGTGATGACAGATGTAGATAGTGCAGCTGTATGGAGCAACGCAGGTTACCTGCTAAGTTAGGAGAACTCAAGCAAAGTAGATTGTAAATTGGGAAAATGTAAAATGGAGGAAGAAGGAATTCAAATTGTACCTGCAGCATGGTAGACTACAAATTGAAAGGTCATATGCAAAAATACCTCGAGAAGTTTACAGGGTAAACGTTGCGGCAAAATTAGCTAATGAAATTGGTGGAAATTAAAGCAGAGGAGCAGTAAGCAGCAGCTCAAGGGGCACTGGTGAGGAGGACATCAGAACACAGCACCCAAAGCTGGTAACCCTGTCATCAAATAAAAGGACTGTGTAAAAAATGAAAATAGGGCCAAAACAGAGCCAGAAAATGAATCACATCCTGAAGAAAACATCTTCCAACTACAGACTTAATCTTTTCAGTTTATTAAAAAGAACACTGAGATTATCTGGAAGGACTGAGATGATCTGGATGTGCAAACGCCTTCACGGGGGGACGACAGCAGATAGGAAGCAGCTGTCTCCTCTAGAAGAGAGCTGCAGAGTAAAAGCCAGTCTCTAGAGGATGAAGCTAGATGAGCTTTAGTTATGAAACACACAGAATATCCCTTTAAAATAAAAAATCAGAGCAGAGTATTGAGAGAAGTTACTACAAGAGTCTCTGTTTTGTGGTGCCTTCAACAAAAGCCTGGATAACTCTCCGGAGGAGAAGTGGCAATCAAATGCAAAGACCTGTTGTGGGGCTCAGCACCAGGGTAACTGGTAACGCCAGGAGAGGGCTTTCCGAAGCAGCCGGGTCGGGACAGCCGTGGCTGTCCAGGTTTGCTCTGCCTGTCGTGGCTGATGCGCCCCTCCCAGAACGCCCCGCTCCTTTCAAACGCTGCCTGTGGGCTTTGAAGTCTCGCAGATACAGGCATGAAGTCAGATGTGCTGCAGTCTAATTAATTTCAGGTTGACATTTTATTTACGGCTACGCAGTGTGGTTTTGCTTTCAGCGGCTTTCTAGATTTGACACTACTAACTTGGCAGCTATTGACTTAACTCTGTTCTTCACAGGCATAGCCTGATTCTTTCGACTGCGGTTGTAAGGGTGGTGCCATCAGGGAACCCAAGGAAACAAAGCAGATTGCAGGGAGTCATTGCTTAAGGTGGATCTCATCAATTTAAACAGTCACATACTGGGCACAGAAACATATCTATGTATGTCATATCCTAGGTATTCATCTGTCAAGGTAATTATCTAGATCGCATCAGTGTAACATACCACCCAAGCACAGACAAAGAATTAGAATTCTCTCTTCCTTTTTCCTTGACAATTATCTCCATTAAGAAAATAATATGCTTTCGTTTTCAGATAGACTTTCTCATGCCAAAGGAAGAGACAGAGTGCCAATAGAGAATGCAGATGGGAAGTTAAGATGAAGAGAACTATGTACCAGGTTTGGCATATGGTGAAAATAGAGGTCATTTTTAGCACAGAGTGCTAATTAAAGAGCGAACAGTTTTAGAATTTATGAAATAATACCAAGTAAGACCAGATGACACTAGGAACCTAATTAAGGTAGACTGTGTCTGGGCTCTGTGCTACGGAGCATGTCCTGCATTCCCGGTCTCCCGATGACCCCCCTCAGAGACCTGCCCATGAAGTGCAATGACCCTTTTTTGGCTCAAGATCCTGCACTTCCTTTTCGGTGAGATCAGGGTGTGGAGGTGTAGAAAATGGTGTACATCTCCAGCGTTTCAACCCAAACTCTTGGAAATGTTTACATGGGAGACTAATTCATTAGGCATGGACACAGGCCTGCTCCAAACGAGAACACTTACTTTTCTGTTCCAGGGTGTAGGCCACACAGCCTAACCCAACCTGACCTCAAACCCCTCGTGCATGTACAGCCCAACCCTCACCGTGGTTGCCTTCCACAAATGAGGGATGAGAAGGATACTTGGCTCATCTGCTTCCTTTGTCGTGTTACTGTGATCTGTAGACTCTGCCAAACCATGGACTGCCACCTCTGAAGCTACATCTGCATATGACGCATAGATATAAATAGAATGTATTGATATACCTTGAACAGGGCTGAGGAATTGGCTCAGGGTCTGTCTTGTGATCATACTTAATTGTGATCACTCCTTAACTATGATCATTCATACTCCTGGATGCGGTTTTGGCTTCTGCCAACCAGCACTCTCAGACCATGCCTGGTCATGGCCCAGAAGACTATAAGGACCACAGACTGTCCCTAGCTGGCGGTTTGTATGATTTGAATCTTTAATGAGAGGAAAAGTTTAGCTACATGAATGTGATCCATGATCTGCCAGGTGGTCTCATGGGTCAGAAAATGCACCCTGGTCTGTTCTGAGCAGCAGAGACATGTCTTGAAAGGCAGCTTGAAAAACCCGCAAGCTGTCCAAGTGACACAACAGTGTCTTTTGCTATGGCCAAATCCTGATGCATCTCACCAAAAATTGTGTATCTAACAGGTAGGACTCTAAACTCCTACAGAAAATGGGCCAGAGAAAAAGAGACCCAGGTAAGGATTCAGCCCGTGTATCTTCTACACCCATGAATCACCCTTGTGAGACGCCCATCTCTCTCGACTAAAAAGCTAGATGACTACTTAATGTTGGACCTTTGGCTTTTAGATATTTAAATGTAGGTAACACTAATCCTACCTTTAGTGTCTCCAATGGGCCAGATCTACTGCAGTAGCTTCTTACCTCACTGAGAGGGCCAAGTTTCAGTTTTACCTGGACTAGATAGATGTATCACTCAGAATGCCCCAAACAGTTTTGGCTGGTACTCAGTGTTAACTCAGCACAGTTTTAAGCTACCACAGTGGCATTTGCTACCAACTGTCCTTCTGTACGCTCCTACATAACAGTCTACGCCATCTTGTTCCCATCTGCTGTGACATTACAACTATTTCGTCTGGTGTAGGAGACCCAAAAAGTAGCTATTCAATAGGGGACACCACAATCAAACCTATTTCTCATTACCCATGTTGGCTGGGAAGAGTGCTGATTTTGGCTAGAAAAGGACAAATATCAGTACAAACCCATATTCCTTTGGATCATCATACACTCCTTAACTCTTGTTGGGAAATGGCTTCGGTTTGAGAAATTAAAGAGGTCAAAGCAGTATTTGTTCTTCCCCACATCAAACAAAGTGCAGTTAAATTCTGTCCTGTTGTCTCCCGGGTGAAGGGTGTTTTCATACAGCCAAGTTGTTCTTTGACTAGGATGCTTGAGAGCCTCTTTGTAGACGACAATTTTTCCACTGATAGAAGTACACGGTGGAGAGACTACGAAGACCTGAACCAAAGTTTTGCATGTCGCTTCTGGTGCCACAACCAGTCTGTATCCAAATTTACGGAGGAGATCTATGGGTCCTATGGAGGCAATGATGGAGTGTGTTTCTAACGATTTCAGTAACACCGTGATGTATGTCTCTTGACCAACATGTGGGCAATCAAACTCTACCCACTGGGACCTAGAGAGCGGGATTCCTTTGCTAGCTCTAATGCCCAGCGTCTCATCAGAGCTTAGTCTTCTGAATTCATACAGGGTGCTGGTGAATATCACATCCAGTGAAAGCACTGTCGCGTTCATGGCACACAACTGTTCATTTGTAAAAAGTCCAACCTGAAGGGAGCTCCCAAGCACCTCTGAACTCTTGTTCAAATCAACATGAAATACAGGCCATTCCACACGGAGGGTGGACATGCTTCTTCCACTCCACTGGGCAGCACTGCCATTATCACTGGGAGAGACCATTCTGAACATGAAGTCCCCAGCGCTCTTGAAATGGAAACACTCAAACTCTACCATCCCCTGGGACTGGTTTGCTGGAAGCTCTTTTCTTGCAATGATCTCATTGGTGTTGGCATCCAGCAATAGGATGGACAGATGCTCTGCTGTCACATTACCACCACTGTAGTACTGATACTCCACAGACACTGTGTCATTGCTGAAGGCTACGTGACCTGAGCGCTCCAAGAGGAGATACTCCACTTCACCAAGAACTGAAAGAAAAACAGTTGCACAACAGTATTAAGAAACAAAGAAATAACTGATTATTTATCTACCTTATGGAAGAAAATAAAGACTTATAAAGTGGATATTTAAGAAGTGGTTCTTCAACCTTTTAAAGTGAATCAGTTCACAGAAGAGAAAAACAGTCCTAGCTATAGCAATTAAAGCTCACCACCTCTCCTCTGTGCAGGGATGCGGTTTGGAGCAGCTCAAAGTCCACTGCAGTAACATGTTCAGGAAGGTTAAAAACAAGGTTTTTTAAAAAAAAAAACAACAACAACCCAAAACATTCACAGAAAACTTCATTCCTCATGATAGATTCTCAAACTTCTCAACTCCTTTCACGTACAGATTCTTAAAGTCCACTGCACAGTGGCCAGCTGTTGTTCCACTAACTTTAGCTATAATTTAGCAAAAAAAGGACAGTAGCTGCTTAATAAAGAAACATGAAAAATGTCCCTCAAATTAAATAGACTAGGAAGTCTGCATGATGCTTTTTGAAGCCTCTTCTCTTGCTCTGTCTTATGAATCTTTCATTTTGCTCATTTGCATCACAGAGACACTTGACTGAAAGAGCTGAAAATAACAGCGATGGTGACTGCAGCACTTTTCTTGTCTCAGATGTGGTGCAACATGTCTAAATGACATCATTTCATTGTAAATGGCGCAGTCTTTTTAAACGCACTTCTTATATGACCATGTTTGTGCAAGTTGCCAAATTATCCTGAGACGTGCTGTAACTAGTGGGGATAGATGATATCTAAAGCAATGGATTGGAAAGATCACATTTCTGTTCTCAGCTGTGCTAGCTTTTCTGCATTGCTTGAAACTTCAGGATTTCAGACATGGAAAGGTTATCTGAAAAATGGGAACTGCACACATCTATTCCAGATACAGAGTGTGCTGCAAGACATCTTTATTTAATTAATTGTCTGGGAAAAGGCTTCTGATTCCTGGATGGAAGGTGCTACGGAAATTTAAAACTTCAGTTAAAGCAATCCTTTCATAAGTAGTATCAACTAACAATACTTCAACTTGTTCAATCTGTTACACATGTCTTAAGATTACCTCAAAGAAAGCTTTGCTGGAAAAACACTGCAACTGCCAAGGCAAGCATTCAGCAGTCAGGAGTAGCAGGACTCATCTCACATAGCATAAAACGCCTACCACTCTAAGCTTCAGTTTGAGTTAGTCACCTTGGATTCACTTTCTTGTCAGCAGGGAAAATTTTCAGGAAGAAATTCATCTGACCAGCCATAGACATTTACCTCAGGGTGAGATGAAGTGTTCACTAGAAAAGCCTATTCCTCTCCACCAGCTACAACATGTGCTTAAAATAACCGTCTCTAACCACATCCATAAAGTCCCAATCACGGTGGCATGCACAGCCTTACACCTATAAATCATGCATAAACTCTTACATGTATGTACTATAACTCAGTCTTTAATTTGCATGACTCAAGTACTATTTTTTCCACCAGGCGCTGCTTCACTGGCAGACGAATGGTGCTCGTTACCAGAGGGCTCTTTTGTTCTCATTCTTCCACGGGTGGTCCCATGTATTATTGACTGCACACCATCCAAAACCCATCCTGATAACACAGAATTATTCATTTCCCCCATGGACTCTCCTATTGTGCTCTTATCATAGTATATTAGTGCATAAGAAATATTAATGAGTTTATCCTTACAATATCCCTGAAAGATGAGGGGATGTTACTATTCTTGTTTAGTGTGTTAGGAACCAAGGCACAGGCACAAAGGTGAAAACTGTCAAGTATCAACAAATTTTCGATGCCCTAAGAAACCCAGGACCTGATTTTAAATACAATGGTTCTTCAGACATCCAAAGCAGGATCCCATTGATCCCACTGTGGTGAGCACATGGCACCCCGGCAAACCTGATCTCAACTCAGACACTCAGAGAATAGGAAACAGACCCTGACTGCCCGTGAAAAATGGCTCTCTATGAATTGCCCAGCACCAGATTCACCTTGCTCTTCATACTTTGGTTCTGTCCTCTGTGCCTGTCCATATTTTCCAGTCCTGTTTCTACCGTCACCAACTGTCAGTATCTCTTGGGTACTATCCCAACTCTACACCCATTACCATGGTTCTCCAAACTCCGGTTCTCGTCTCTTTGTCTTATAGCTCTTCTACCTTCTCCTGTTTCTTGGGCCTGCAATTAACTCCAGGAAGTTCCCACATTTCTTGCTCACTTCTAGCATGACAGCAGAGATCACAGGACAAGCAACTCCAGCCTCCAATATTACAAAAGCGAGGGAACTCTGCTGCCCTGGACTGGAGAACACACAGTATTGCATCAGAATGGCAAGAGGAGCCGGCGGGAGCTGGGGCACGCTCAACCCTCCAGAGACCTTCATCACTAACTCATCTGCAGGGAGTCAGATCTGGACCAAGTCTGGGCAAATCTTCCTAAGGACAGCAGAGAGCATGTCCCAGGCCACCATGAGCGCTCTAATAAACACGAAGTTCCTACAACTGTGTTAAGAGTTTCTCAGTGCAAGTTGCTGGGTTTTTGTTTCTTTGAACACAGGCAAAATGATATATTTCTCAAGAAAGAAAATGGCTAGATTCAACTTGCTGAAACATTATAAGGGAATAAGAAATCAGATCATGACAAAAACCCAGCATGAAAAAATTAAACTTCAAGCTTTAAACTTAGAGCAAACACGTTCAACTGATAGTAATGAAAAGCACTGATGTTTGCACCTACTGCTCCACCATCCTTTACTCTCTTTTACAGCTGTCTTGACTCTCTTGCATGATTTTTTATTTGGAATGGCTCAGGCAAGAAGAATTAACATGACTGTGTCTGTGTGTGGGAGGACTGGCGAGAGGCCAGGGGACTGCCATGTTGGCTCCCATCAACCCTAATGCAGATCACTTGGGAAGTGAGGAAAGTCAGCGTTACTGGAGGATGCCGTTCCAGCACTGCAGAGCTCTGGCTGGTGCCCTCCAGCTCACAGCATCCTCTCCCCCAGCTTTGGTTAATAACACAAGAACTTTGCCCTTCTGGACAGCCCACACAGCAGTTTCTCACGATGATCCAAGGCACCAGCCAGAAGCAGCCAGCTTCCACCGCAAGCTCCTTCAGCTGCCCTCCAGCCTACTGTGCGCACATGACTGCGTCACATGCCAAAACTTGGTCCCAGTTGTTCGGACAGCCAGTCAGGGGCAGCTTTCAATGCATTTGCATATTTTTGGTTGTCATTACAACGGTCTCCCATCGAATGGAGCCTGGCTGTGGCACCAACAACCTGCCAGAGGAGTCTTTGCAAGAACCCACACTTAGAAAGATCAAAAGGAAAATCCTTGTTTTCACCAAAGAGCAAGAAGAATTATTTGAGGGTTCTATTCCGATGTTTGTTTATTTTTAATTGTGTTTAAGTCAACCTGGGTTGTGCTGTTGGCTTGTCAGCCACCAGTAGCACAGAGCTAAGAAGAACAAATACATCAGAAAAACTGGTAAGAAATTAGAATACTGTTTTGTTGTATGTTAGGGCTTTTTTTAGCTTTGTAGTAATTTTCCAGAGCATACTGGATCATTTGAAAAAAAGCCTTGGTCTGAAACAGAGAAATATATGAGTGAAACAGTTATCTAAAAACTATGTACATGCGTGACACTCAGAGATGTGTATACGGAGAACTGTTTGGAAGTCGCGTTCTGAATTACGGACTACCTACCCTCTAACTGCAAATGAGGCAAATTATGATGCACCTGAAGTCTGCAGCAGAGACTTAGCTCTTTAACTGCACCTTGTAATTACCTACTGTGCCACGCTCTATAAAGTTCAGGAATAATAGCTTTTACCTCTGAGTCAACTAGTTGTGAATGCCTACAGGACTGGCTCACCAAGAACCACTGGATATTGCAATCATTCATCTCACTTCTTGGGTTAAGTGAATTCAATACTTACTCTCACTGTGTTTCCCACTTTGTGCAGTGTTCCTAACCTGGCTAGTTAACTTTGTCTTATGAAAAGAAGAAATGGTACTGAAAGCCATAGACACGTGTCTCCACTTCTACCGGAATTAAGTTCATCTAAAAGATGGCAATTCTAGGTTCTTTACACCGTCTAGTGATCCCTTGTCCTGGAGCGGAGACGGAGCAAGCAGAGAGGCGTGAGTAGCTGAGCATACGTAGTATTCAGTCACTACCTATAATCAGATTTTTCTCACTCATACAAGGAGAGCAAACTGCATACACTTTTGTTCCATTTCTCTCCTTTGTAAGACGTCTTCAGCCGCTTGGTGTGTGAACTACCCGCTACCACAGCTCATTCCATAAGCTGGGACTAAACAATCCTTTTTCCATTTTTTCCATTCTACAGACATTTCAGCAGTGCATGGATCAAACCTTTAGCATAGTTTGACAATGTACTGCAGCTGTCAGAACAACACCTGCTTTTAAATTAGGAATGCAATTTTCAAAAACATGTGTATTATTCACGAATTGAGTCCCCTTTTCAAAATTTCTAATTCACTGTGCAATAAAGAATTAATTCCTTTTGCAAATATACTTCCTACTTAGTGCAGTCTTGGAAAAGATAAGATGAGATATCATCATAGGATGCCCCTCAGCTTGTAGAGATCTTGCAGTTGTTTAACTTGAACTTAGATGTCTAACCTCCCTCCTTGGCAGCTGATGGTGAGAAGGAGGTGCTTTTTCATTCCACACATCTCAGACTGCAGATGGGTTGGAGCTGCTTTCAGTATGTGCTGTTTTGTGCGTGGACTGCTCAGACGACGCCGATTGCCTCTGACTAGCTGCCTAGTTTTACATGACTAAAATTGAATGAGTATGAATCCCGTCTTTTGCCTGCTTAAATGGTCAGAGGAAAGAACCCCTCTGCTGTTCTCCAAAGTTCTCTAAGATGCAACTTAGGTCCATCAGACAGGGGCTCACCCAGTCATAGCAGGTTGCCTGTACTGTGGATGCTGACATCTCTGCCGAACACCATAGGTTCCTTTTATAGCTAATGGAGAGAAACAGGTAGTTCTATGGTGCAGTTCTGCCCATCCTGGTATGGATACCTAAAATAGGTCTGTCTTCCTGACTTTCATTAAATACTATGAAATATGAGTCTTACAAGAGAGCAGAGTTCCAGTTACTGCTTCTAACACAGCCAGTCCCTCAACAATGCCCACGCAAATCTGTTCATTTATCTTGTTTATTTCTCTGAGAAAAGTTACAGCAGGAAAGGTTCCTGCCACTCTGTTCTAAAGGGGCAATTTATGTAAGTTGCATTTTCCACCTAAGTATTGCATAAGATCTAGACTATATTCTATGCATATCAGTGGTGGCTTCTGTGGCTTCTGATTTCAACCGATCACCCGGAAAAAGCACCATTCAAAAGCACCATGTGACTACACATCTCACAGCTTCCCCCTGATAGCTCTAGTACTCACCATAGTCACAGAGCACTACTAACAATAAATTTGAAAAATCTTTCAACATCTGTTTCATTCTGACCAGTGAGATCCCAGGTCCTTTTACTCCTCATGTCCTTCTTCAGCTCCGAAGTGCAGGTACTTTTTTTCCAAGAACACCTGAAAGTTAAAAAATCAAAGCTGTGTTGACTTTGCTTCATAAAATACAAGAAGGAAGACATCGCACTAATAAGTAAAAAAAATACACTATTAATCCATACTTTTCTCCCATTTGCTTAACAATTACTTACACTGTATCAATGGATCTGAATAAGCACAAGTACAATTCACTGTACAATAAATTCTCCCTCCTGAAATGTCAGCTGCTGAGCCAGAACGACAAAGACAGGTCACAACAGTTTACCTTTACACGGCAGTAGCTGCTGCTGTGCATGCCTTATGTTAAGATCAAGACTCATGATAGTGAAATAACAAGTATTTTATACAAAATGTAACTCTGACCTCAGCACATATCAATATCGGAGATTTATTGCTGCTACACAATTTACATCACTTACTGTCAACTGCTTTCAAGTATGAAAGAGACTTAGCAGAAAACTACCATTTTGGTCCTCAAACTGCCATGTTATTCAGGTCTAGTAATATATTTAATTATCTTACTAAATTTATAAAAGATAAACTGCCTTTTATGCCATTCAGACTGATCAGATGGAGAAGGTGCTAACTTTCACTTTCTCCTCCATCATTTTTTAAGTTCACATTCTCTGCAACCTTGGTTAAGCCAACAAAAAATAGAGTTCCTTTCAGCAAGTTTCACAATTTTATGTCCATGTGCTTTAAACTAGTCTTTATGAGTCTTGTAACAATCACTTACAACAGGCAGGAAGCACAACGATAGCAGATAAACCAACAGTTTGCTTCAGAAACAGAAGCACAGAAGAATCTAAAAGGCTAAGATCTAGCTCAAGGGAACCATTCTCAAAATATAAGAATGGCTCTTTTGTAATGCACAGGAGCGCCAGCAAGTCATTCTTACTGTGCTCACCGTCATGCAAACATGCAAGAAAGTTCTTGTTCTGTAAAGTTTACAACCTAATTTTATGAGAAAAATCTGGCACTGGAGCAGGCAGAAGTTAGGACAGAACAAAACTGCAAAGCATAAAGGTAAGATGTAGGAACCAGGTATGGCAAAGACCAGGAACTTCTTCAGGAATCACAAATGAGATATTTCAACAATTACATTGCTAGACTTGTTGAACGAAGAGACAGCAGACGTGTTATTTGAAAGCTTTTTAAACTGTTCTCTGTGCCAAGTGGCTGGAGAGAATAATTTCTAAGAAAAGACTAACAGCACGGCTTTGCTCAGTAAAAGCCCATTACAATAATAGCTGTACATATCTGAAGGGAATAATCATCATCCGGCCCACGAACTTGACAAGGCTCCAGAAAGAATTAGATAGGGACAGCGATACCACCACCACCCACAATTTCACTTGATACACCGTAAATTACAGGAAGACAAACCTTATGCCTCAAGACAGGGGCGGGCTGCTAGCAGAGGGAGGGTGGAGAGGCAGCCGCCGGGACGTCATTCTCTCTGGGTATCATCATTGATCGTTAATTGGCTAATTGAAACAAAGAATCAAAAGTGGTCCAAGTCCAGGTCTCATTTCAAAAAAAAAAAAAATCATTGCAATAGACGCCTCAGCCTCTAGCGTAACTGCCCAAGGAAAACAGCAGAAGTTATGCGGCGTTGCTGTAAACTGCTCTGAAATAAAGAGGGGAAAAAATGCTTTGTGAGCCACAACCGTGATTGCGCTGGATGATTTAACAGGTCCTTTCCATTTCTAGCTGTCCTAGCTGTGTATTTTTCAAACAGCTTTTACAAACACTTCTTTCAGAGAGTCACACACTGACAGATGAAATTCAAATAAACCTAATCTCAGTCTAATGAGCAACACACTACAGAGATAAAACGAAGCTACGGAAGGGAGAATAAATCCTCGGGAAGAAAGAAAAAAGCCTGTGGGTGGGAGTACTCTCGAAACAGTCGCCTTACATCTTAATTTGCACATCAGCCCGACCGAGGGAAAAGCAGCGTGGTTCACAAGGCAGGGCGCCAGCGGGAGGCACGGGAGACCCGACTCCTGCTCCTGCCATCGCCAGACACACGATGCCAAGAGACAACCTGCTCCCCTCTGCCCCATCCCATCTCTCCTGCCTCGTATTTACAGCGCAGACTTTTCAGGACAGGGACTCCTCCTAACCAAGCCCGCGGCTGGAGTCCAGCACCAGGGAACCTCCGGTGTTCCGGGGAACCTCGGGTGTTCCGGTAACGCTGATCATTCGTCAGACCGAAGCCTCCTTCCGTCTCACCCTTCCCTCTGCATTATCTCAGCTCGCTTGGGAACAGGCTCGGGTGTGCAGCACAGGCAACACCCAGGCTGGGACCGTAGTATTTGAAACAGTACCAAACTAACTCCCAATTAGTGAGACCAGGTAGCTCTGGAAGCTTAGCCCTGGGCTACTTCACCCTCCGCAAGCCTCGGCCCTCACTGCATTGCAGCTCACACGCAGCTGCTCTGGGCTACCAGCCGCAACGCAGCCCCGCCATTGAACACAGCTCCAGCTAAAGGGCCTCCACCAAGCCTCCCCGAGCACTTGCACCTTTGCGAGCCCAGTTCTGACAGCAGCTTTGATTGCAAGAACTGCCAGCCCATCTCTGGCGTAGCATCGCCCCTCTCCTTCTCCTCTCTGTCCCCACAGGTTTGCTCCTCTCTCTCCCCGTTCAGTTTTCCCTCCTTTTGCCTCGCCTCAGTTTTGGACAGGCCTTACGCTGATCTCTAAGCTCAGTTCAGACTTCTTCGCTCTCCTCTCATTCTTCCCTAAGCCAGCTTCTTCCCAGATCTCTCCTCTTTTTTAGGTCTTCTCCAGAAATACCCACATCTTTGCCTCCAGCTCCCCACCCTATGATTTCTCCACTTTTCACACTCACATAAAACTCTGCTTTTCAAGGCAGACAGTACATCTTAAACGGTTTCTAGTCTACTGAGATCTTCTACCTCAAGTTCATTAACTCAGTGAGATGAAAAATGATCGAACATAGGCAGCTACCAGACTTTGAATAATTGGCTTTTTTAATTTATTGCTCTCATGGACAAGCATGGACTGAGGCTCTATTGTGTGAGACCCAGCAGAAGAACAGCAACATAAAAAGATGCTTTCTTCTTCCAAGAGACGGTGTAATGGGCTGGCTGGAAGTGGAAGATTTCCTCTCCAAAGGGAACTGGAAATGACAGATGAGGAGGGGATAAGCCATAAAGGGCCTTGGAAATGAAGACCAAGAGGCTTGTGTGTAACGCAAATAACATAGTAAAACTTTGCATCCCTGCTCTGCAACAGATTTCCTGTGCGACCTTGGTCACATCACTTAGTTCTCCTCTGTCATAGCTCTCCACTGGAAATAGTACCTCACTGTCTGGTACGGGTATTATGAGAATAAATCCACCGTGAGCTGCAAAGCTTACAGGCGCTACTACAGTGTCAGGAACCGTGGAAGAACCAAAGATGTAGTTTACAATTTTATTTACATTATTTTTTTGCAAATAAGTAACAGAATGAGTATATATATACACTATTAGAGTTACATATGTTCATCTATTTCTCTACGCCACTGAAACCATAAAGCATTTTGTGATCATTTCGGTTTTACAAAAAAACCCTAACAAGCTAACACAAAACAACAACAAACCACAAGCCAGCTGGATTTATGACTTCCAGTACTTTCTGCAGCAGCATCCAAGGCCACAGAGCAGACATGACATTTCACAAACCAGCCACCTCTTCCGAGCGCTGTCACCTGCTGATTTAGGGATCTCATCAGGAGGGAGATGAGAGGCAAATGAGCCCTGCAGTTAAGAACGAGCCATCAGGAATTAATCAGTTACTCCATCACCAAGCACCGAGTTTAACGAGAACACAAACCCACGGCACTTGTAACCTCTGTGCTCTGGAGCATCATTCACGCGACAGGGAGTGCCACTGATGCATCCCGTATTTCACCCCGGCCACGGGCACCCTCAGTCCTCATCCTCTTTGTAAATCCCCTGCAAGAGCTGAGCCCTCCCCTGCCCCAGCTCCATCCTCCTTCTGCCATCGGGAAGAGCAGCCCTGCTCCCTCCTCGCCCCCCAGGCCCCGCAGCTCCAGGTGAAGGTGGACTCAGCCACTGCACAGGACCCCCACAACTCGGGGCACATGTGAGAACAAGGCGGGAGAAAAGCTTGGGGAAGGGGTGAGTCGGGAAATCAGGTGGAGGATTGATCCCCTCAGAGCCAGCCCTCCTTCCCCAGAGCACTGCTCCGAGCAGTGGCATCTACCCCAGCCACCTTGAATGGACCCAGCAACCAGCCAGGGTCTGGAGTGATGCTGTCAGAAAAATAAAGTTATTTACTGGAGTTTAAAGCAGGCAAAATGTTGTCAGAATGTAAAGGAAAAAAAAAATCCCAGATAAAACAATTTCCTTAATAGCTGTCCATTAGTAAACATTTTTCAGTTGTATTTGCAACATAAAATTTGCACAATTCTGATTATGCATGACAGGCTGACAGTAAAATAGGTTAGAGACGGAAAAGCCTGAAAGTCCCTAAATCCTCCCTACATTTCACTTGAGGTATGCCCAGCAGCACGAACAGCAAAATGAAATGTGTATCTGCAGCATTTCCGTAAATTTAAGATATTTTATCTGTATGGCAGGAAAGAGATTAATTATTTTCAACCAGCACTTGCTGACTGCAATGGGATTAGGCAGCGATTGAAGTGTTACCACCTGCTGGGAATTTCAGAACTTCCCATATAATCCTCCCCCTCCGACCTTAAAGAGGGAGCACCTCAGGTGTGCATCACATTTTATCAAAATCTAATCACCGCCGACCAGCCAGCGTGGCCAGGGCCAGAAATACGCCACTTCTTGGAGGACACCGAGGTTAGCAAGGACTGTACGCACGCGATGTCTGCCACAGCAGGGGGCAGGAGCTAACATCCTCAAAGGCATCTCTCGTTCTTATTTACACATCAGACAACTTTACACTGTTATCAGATAATGGCTTTATTAAAATTCTTCATTTAAATTCACTAGGCTGAAACTGACAGCACCGGACTCTCAGTGTGCAAGGAAAAAAACCCACAATTAGCCGGTAAAGCCTATTTCCATCAACATTTGGGGGCTGATCTCGCAAAACCCTGGGATTTCTCAGCTCCTTTCAATATCAGCTCAGCAATTCAAGCGCTAGCTGGCCAGCAGCATCCGTCCTCTGAAACCCACGGGCTGCAGCAGACTGCGTATATGGATGAGGTTTACTCTGGAAAATGGGCAGTGAAAATAAGTTTATTAAGCATAGCGACATTTGGGAAAGCGTCCAGGCAATAATAAATAACGAATGCAAGGAATTAAATACATTAGATCACCTCTTACGGCGTAAGGGATGGAACACAGTCGCCCATTCTTTCCTTTCCCCTCTAGGTTTTTTAAAAACATATATATATATACCGGTCACCGTTTCTGGAATTCCCCTTTCAGCGAAGTTTATCCTAAAGCTGACAGCACGGGGAACACGGACCGCACGGCTGAAATGACCAGAAACGCGTCCGAGCAGCGGGTCTGAAGCACCGCGAAGTACCGGCACTGACGAGAGGACCGGTCAGCTCCCCCCACGCCTGGCGCCGGGCTTGCCGCACGCTCGCACGGTTTCGCCTGCTTTACGAAGTAGAAATCGCTAAACCTACCGAAAAAAAAAAAAAAA
>Ga0065711_1006386_pt1 | contig 26292 bp, 9 predicted proteins | sample Hoacrofraction12_FD_59098 | JGI IMG/M metagenome (GOLD analysis project Ga0065711, IMG submission 59098) | Hoatzin crop microbial communities from Cojedes, Venezuela - Epithelial fraction 12 v2 (version 2) | ecosystem: Host-associated > Birds > Digestive system > Esophagus > Crop | place... | reverse complement strand
TGTCTGGTTTGTTCCTACCTCACAGAATCACAGAATGGTAGGGGTTGGAAGGGACTTCTGTGGGTCATCTAGTCCAACCCTCCTGCCGAAGCAGGGTCACCTACAGCAGGCTGCACAGGACCTTGTCCAGGCGGGTCACCTTCTTACTCTTTCTTGTTGTGTGCGGTTGCATTGGTGAATAGGGTGATGTGATTTGGGTTTTTACGGTTGCCGAAGCTGACACAGGTTGTTCTGCATCCTTCCTCCTGCGGCTTTCCGATGGGGCAGATGGGCAGCCCCGACCTGAGACCGGGATAAACTGCCGTGGGGTTGTTCTTTGCTGTGCCTGAGCTGATCCGATGCTGGCTGCTGCGGAAGGTGGCTGTCCTCTTCCCCTGGCATGGGTTATGTGTGTCTGTTCTGCCCCTTGTGTTGGTCTGACCTCAAGATGGGTTTCAAGATAAATGGTTCTTCTAAAGAGATTTAAGTCTCCTTTGGTTTCCTTTCCTGGATTACAGTTGCAGCAAGATCAGATGAATGCTAATGTGCCACTTATTTTTGGTGGCAGCTGGCTGTTGGATTGAGTTAGCCATAACATCGTGCACCTCAGATATTATCACTAATGGCAGCCCTGGCATAGGAGGTCTTTAGTATTCTTGTGGACCATTTTGAAGTGGTTTGTAGCATCTGTGGAATACATGCAGTAGACTAATTTCTGGTGAGGCACTGGCACAAGTTGCCCAGAAAAGCTGTGGCTGCCCCCTCCCTGGCAGTGTTCAAGGCCGGGTTGGATGGTGCTTTGAGCACTCTGATCTAGTGGAAGGTGTCTCTGCCCATGGCAAGGGGGGTGGAACTACATGATCTGTAAGGTCCCTTCCAACCCAAACCATTCTGTGGTTCTGTGTGAGTGATTTGGATAGTATGTTTCCAGAACTCAGATGTTTGTGACAGTGTGATGAGAAGATGGAAGGTTCCTGGGGGTGGAGTTTGAGGTAGGAGGACAAGAATGTTTCGTGTCCTGGACAGAAGATAGCAAGTAAGAGTGATTGTGCTGTCTATTAGAGTTTGAGTCATCATAACATCCTAGGAATTGCTTTGGGATGAGGGCTGAAATTCCATGACTGTGTCCTAGCCATGCTGTCATCTGATCTAGAAAAACCTCAATCTGCAGCAAGGGGCCTAGGTTGTCCTTCTCTGTTGCACGTTTTTCTCCCACTTTCACTTTTCTTTAGCTTATGTACTGCTTTTCACTCTATTATAAAGTGGTTTGAGTCCTGAAGTATTGTGTTGTTTTGCTTTTTTATTTTTCTTTCTGGGGATTGTTTAAAGGACAACTCCATTTGGTCAAAAAGCATGTCTTTTATCTTTTCCCTTGAGTGCTAGAACTGTGAACTGCCAAGTTCAAGGTTCAACATTTTCCCATATTATTTTAACTCTTTGCTTTACTCTGCCTTGGGTTTTATGCACTTATAATAGTTCTGATTTTAACTGCCCATTCCCCATGGAAGGAATCCCAGATGAATCCTTCCGTATGATCTTAAGAACTCTTAAAAATGTAAAGTAAGCCTTGTGTCTCCTCCTAATGAAGATGCTGAGAGCCCTCATGTTGAGAAGTGTGCAAGGGTTACCGACGTTTTGACTCTTCCAGCCTTCCTTTCAGGTGTTTAGGCAAAGCTGAGAGACAGACATGTTGCGTTTGTGCATGGGTCTTCACTCTTCCCTATCCTTTGGTCTACCTTTGTTATCCAGAATCCACAGGTGTATCTGCAAGTTATTAGCAGATTCTGGGGTCTCATTTTGCTGTCTTCAGATGGGAGCCTAAAAGAGCATCCAAACCAGATTTATTTACAGAGGTACTTCTACCTTGGGATCTCGGGAAGGAAATTGAAATGTGTGTGTCTTCTCTCCTTTTGGTTTTCCTCCAAAAGGACTGTGCTGCTTTGACACTTCCCAGTTTTGTTTTGTAATTGTCACAATATTTTGGAAAACCAGCAATCCTTGCTTTACTGTGTGCTTCTATTTTGTAAAGACTCTCTTAAACTCCTGCGGTTTGAAGCATAAATTTTTTTTAATATGCAACCGAGATGTCTTGCTGTGTACGTGCAGTCTTGCGTAGACTGAAAAAGAGCCTTGCGCAGTGAGGAAGGCAGTCCTCGCCCCCACGGGATGTGAGAACCGTCTTAAGAGGAAGTAACTAAGCAAGCGGAAGGAAATTGTAAAAGTAAAGCACGTTGTAGTGACAGGGGTTTAGCAGCAGTATTAGTCACGATAAGCAGCAGTAGTAAGTTTTAGTGTTTGAGACAATTTCTGAACTAGATCAGCTGCAAGTAGTTTATCACTTTGTCTAGACCTGTTTAGAGCGGAGGAGGAAGGTACAGTTACTGTAAATCACCTTGCCCATCAGGGAATGGTAGTAACATACCGTTAAACCTGGCTGTTGAGTTTCTGACTTACGTGGTAATTAAACAGACAGCAAATGTGTAAATGTGGTTAACATAAGAACATGGTGTCCTCAGTTCCTAATGGACACAGATGACTGCCACTCAGGATTTGCTGTATGCACACCTAGCTTGTATTGCTGAGGTTGTTTTTGCTGGGTGTCAGCTCTTACAGACGAGAGCGAAGCTGATCAATGATAGGCTTCTCTGCTTTCAGGCTCGTGTTGATGCCAGTAGATTATTCTGTGTTTAGGTCAATGGAAACTTTTGGGCTATTTTATTCCTCTCCATGAATACATGCCAGCAGTGCTTGCAAAATCTAGCAGTTTGATACTGCTCAAGGCTTGTGCCAGCAGAGCCAGCAGGACTGTGCGGTCGTCTGTCCGTTCTCTCAGGCTGGTGTACGCGTGGTTCGGGTAGGCAGAGTCCTGGGCTGCTGAACCTTACAGGGACTGCCCTCCTGCTTGGGTTAGATGGGATAACTTGAGATGTTGTTTCTAGGGGAATATTTTTTTCTTCCCTAACTTCAGCTCTGCTCTTTGCTAGCTACAGTAGTAGTTATGTGTTACATGAGTGGGAAGATTTTTGCAAATCCATGGAGTAGCTACCATCTGTGTAAGTGAGATTTCTCTTGTAGGCAGATAATATTAGTACTGGTTTTTATTTTCCTGAATGAGGAGGGACAAAGTCAAGGTAAATTTCTTGTTTTTGTTAGGAAAGTAGTTTGTATCCTGTTTTATAAACAGATGTGTGTTATACAGCTCAGAAAAACAATCCTACCTTGCCTCATGTCCATGCTAGAAATCTTTTCTTTTTCGTCTGGCAATTTACAGAGTAGAACTCTTAGCCGGCAATTAACTTGAAGTTAGTAATTCAAGCAACATAACTTTATTTTTACTGTTAAAGAAAGTAATGTTATGAGAGTTGCCTCTTCACTCTTTGTACACTGTATGTCACTTTCAAAGTTTCAAGAACTGTCACCTACATACTTATACGTACCCAGTTATTATTTTTTTAAATAACTGGCATGGTCAGTTTATGGGCTGTAGGTTGGATTGTTTCACTGAAGTTTTTAGTTTGGGCCTTGACTTGCATTTCTAGTGATTCAAAAATTGACATGTTACACTCCTATGAAGGAGCAGAAAGTGTAGCTGATTAGAAATGGCTCAAAATGCAGGGGAAACCAGCCAGCCAGCTTTATTGGTAATGGTAAGAAAGGACTAAGTAACTTCAAAAGCCTAGGTTGGAGTGATGGAAACAATTTGGTAAAAGTCAAAGCTAACACAAGCAGAGTGGATATTTCTATATGGGAACACAAGCCACAAACTTTGAGCTGTTATGCAAACCAGAGCATTTAAAGCAATGTATTCCCTAAGAATATACTAGCTGACACCCATGTAAGATCTGTGTGCCTCATTAGTATAGCGGTGGAACTTTTTTGAGCAATATTTGGCATTAAAGAGATACATGAAGACTTTTGTAAGCTGGATAAATATTCCAAGAGAAGCCCTTAGAAACAGTCTGTTTTGTGGCACCTGTTGTTTGTACTTGCCTTGTTTTTTCGTTTCGTTACTTTGCCTTTGAGTGTTAATATATCAGCCCAAGAGAACAAATGATCTGAAAAAGCATGCCTGGCTGTAGGTCCTCTTCTAGAATAGAAAGTTATGAAATCAAGGGATGCTCATGGAGGGCTTGACTCAGCCCGGTTGACCTAAATATAGGAAGAAGGGAGGGCTTTGTAGGCGATGCTTGCCAGTAGGGTGTGGAAAATTGTTCCAAAATTGAGATGATTTTGTGTAGCAAATGTGCTCTTCGTCGAATGCTGCTTTTCCCTAGTGTTTTACATCTTTATATCCAAAAAATGGCATTGGTTTCACTTATAATCCTTCTCAAAGGAAATGTGTGAAGGGGTAGCTTTGGATAGTTTAAGAAGCGAGACAAAAATCTTAAGACCCATCTTATTGTAGTTAAGTGGTGATTGTAGCCTTTCTCCCAGTGCACAATCTGCCTCACAGTATGCCTATTGCAGCTTCAGATAATTAGTTGTCTGTTTTTTGTGTCCATGCCTGGCTTGAGTCCTCTTCAGCTGCTCTCTTGCTGTCCGAGGAAACAGCTGTTTAAGAACTGTGATTCCTATTTCAGTCAAGCAAGAGACTACTGTTAGGATTAACAACACAGGGAGCCCAGCCTTTTTCTTTGCAAGCCCAGATGCTGAGCTTGTCTGCTGGATGTAATACTAATCATTACCTCATTTAGAAGGATGTTTTTCCAGGCCTGTTGCTGAATAAAGTTGAAGCTCAAGAGTACTTGCAAAGCTTTCAGCACTGTTCAGGGTTAGGTGGGGCTTTTTTTCCATCCTTTGGTTGCAACGAGTATAATGCACAGAGCATTTTGGGCTTGTGACACAAGGTATTTGTCCCTCCTGTCAAGTCAGCAGGTTGCCAGGAGCAGTGAATTTCTCTAGCTAGACATAAGCACTCATAGGCAAACCTTAAAATAGCAGCTCTGAAATACCAGCTGTTGTCGCACTTGTGTAGAAATACTTTTTGGGGAAGAAGTTGCCCGTGGGAATGGGGGGAGGGGAACTGCAGTAAGCCAGATTTTCCTTCAGATTGTCGTAGGGTGGCTTTGAGAGTTTTTTTTACATATAGGAGATGCTTCTGAGAGGGGAAAGTGGACATCATTGCACAGCCATTTAGTCTTGGAGCTCTCTGCTTCTGATGTTATCTGGTGCTCTTGCTCACCACTCGGTCTACTGGAGATGAATAGCTGGCCTTGTGCGTAGTGGAACAACTGATGTTTGGGCTTTCATGACATGGTAAAGATGAGGGAAGCTCTGCTCAAGGGCTTCTTATGGGAAGACATCTGTAACCATTTACTCCCAAGACACTCTCCTTTTCTCTTTCACCGTATTTCAGTTAGGGAACAAGAAGTATGCTGTAGAACTCTCTCAGCTAAAGCTGGAAAAATAACTGGTATGTGCATTGAAATGAGAATATTACATCAGTCAAAAATATATTTGAAGAGCATCCATATGGGTGAGCTTGGTCTTCAGTCTTGCAAGTTAGTGTTGGCCAATTCCTGGTGAATGCGTTCTGCACCCCATGGGTAGCTGAGTCACTGTGGTGCAGATCACTGCGGTTTAAGGTTACTGCGATTGCTAAATACCACCATAGCATCTTTGCCCATAATTCTTTTTGAAACTCTTAAAAGTAAGATGCTGTAAGGTAAACTGCTACTGGTGAAGAGCTGCTCTATGCTTGTTTGTCCTCTGCCCTGTGAGTAGTGTAACCTCTTACAGGAGAACAAGACTAGCAACTGGAGGTAGTAATCTCTTAAACTGAGTAGTCTGATGTGCTGGAGTTCATTTGCAGATGCTCCTGGTATTCTGAGGATGGAGAACCACCAGTGTTGCTGGTGGGTAGCTAGAAACGTAAAGCAACTCTCAAAGGCCTGGTTGAAACTAAAGCGTGGTGTGGCATAATAAACACTAAATAAGGCAATAGTTTACTATTGGTAATTTAAAGGTTTCCATTACCTAGGAGAAACGGAACTAGTTGCCATGCAGCGCTTGCGGTGTGTAAATGACTTCAAGTAGGTGAATGACCATGTGATGTATTTTTGTTATGAACATGTAGAGTGGGTGTGGAAGTCATGTATTCAGGGGCTGGGAAAAAGCACAGAAGTAATACTTCTACGTTGGCAGGAATGTGCTTGTTTTGGGATATGGATGTGTGACTAAACCAAAAAGTGGGCAAAAAGAAGCATATCCCTAGTTAAATGAAGCAGCATCCCCAAGATGGATTTGACTTGCACATCAGCAGCTAGCCTGCAGTCGTGTTCTCTGTGGCTTCATCCCTTCAGTGTGTCAAGTTTTCCTTTAACTGAATTTCTGATACAGTGTGTACCCCTTTAGGGTGTGGAATTCTGAAGGGGGGGGATGGTTGTCTTCAAATCCTGTGAAAAATGTTGGGTTTTATTGTCAGACACAAAAATTTGAAAGTTATAACAAAACTAGCTGTTTCTGGGTTAAGGAAGGGTGGATGTTTTGGGGTATTGAGTATAATTGCACAAAGGGCAGAACTCTGGTCTAAAACTTTGAGTGACTAATTCTGACTTGGAAGCTCTACTGAATAGATTGAAATAACTTTTGTTAATTTAGGGACTTAATACAAATGTTCAGTGCCAACACAAATGAATGTCTGAGCTAATTGCTCATGAAAAATTTCTGACCTAAACCCTGGAAGTTGATTGCTTTGTGATGTACTTTCAGTAAAATATCCTGGGTGAGATCTGAAAAGAGGGGATTTGTTCTGTGGCGTCTGCTTTGCCCTTCTGCACGCCTGCAGCCTGTGAGCCAGCAGCTTGGCATGGGCTGTGGTTTCATCCACCTAAATACTACCGCAGCATTTAAGAGTTGAGCTGGAGACTGTGAACAGGGAAAGTGATCCGATAGTGCCAAATCCGAGCTGTGTTCCAGTCTCAGATGTGGTGAGGAAGCCTCTACATTTCCTATTGCTTCTAGTTCCTTGGTGGCTCATCACAGCTCATTTCTCCTTCCTGCATGCTGCTTTTTTGTGCAAGATGAATTTCTTTTGTGATGCAGCTTAATCCTGACGCTATACTTGCAAAAACACTGGGTGGTTTCTAGTTCTTTGGTGCTTCGGGAGCTCCTGTGCTCTTTGAGAAAATGTTGAGATTTTACTTTTTGTGTTATATGGTGCTATACAAGAAATCAGAACCTTTGGTAAACCAAAATTGTCAGGTGCATCACCACTGCTGTGTTCTATTTTTAATACCTGGCAATTAGGTAGGGCGGTGCTTGTTATCATTGGCATATGAAGAAATGCAAAAACAATAGTTAAGTTTCAGAGTAACAATCTTCTTTGCTCATAGCTGTTGAAAACTTTATGTGAATGAGAGTGGACTATTCAATTTGTATTTAAACTTCTACCAAAGAAACAAGCAAGATAGTATCTCCAGCTGCTTCTGGCTTCTTCAAAAATAGATTCTCAGAGTTGGGTTTTTCCTATCTTAATGTCATTACTTGCAATTTTTAGGTGTAATTAGTGCCAGATTGATTTATCTTTCCTGGAATGGAAGGTTTACTAGAAGCAAGTTCCACAAAAGCAGTTTATTTGCATGTTTACTGGTTTAGTTGGTTGGTCAGTGACTTGTATTCTAATATTGCCTGCAATGAAGTGATGATGCCACTGTCCCGAGTGGTCCCAGTGGTGATTCTTTGCAGACTGTTCTTGCAATCCCACAGAAGCCTTGAGCGCAGAGCTCTGCACAGACAGGGAACGAAGAGGAGTAGTGTTTCCTCCCTCTCGGTCTCTGCTTTTGCTTATCTTGTGACCTTTCCCCTCACCAGTATCTGATTTAAATTTAATAGTGTCTTCTTTTTTCCTTTGTCTTCCTCTTTTGAGTACTTCCTACTTCCCAAAATATCCTTTCTCTGATCCCACATTTGAATACTGAATTTAGTTGAGTCTGTCTCTGCAGTCTGCTTTTGCCAGCCTCTTCCAGTAGACAGAAACAGAATACAGGAGTATCTGGCATGCTAAAAGCTGGGTCAGGTTTTTAAACTTGTTCCCTCAGGTCAGATGGATTTCAGGCATGCCCACTTGGGTCTTCTAATTATGGAGCGTTTATCAGCTAACATACTAGGATGACAGGAGAGCAAGGAAAGGCTTTTGGTATGCTTCACACGCAGAAAAATCTCTGGACTCCAGTGTCCCATCAAACTCTTGTAGCTTCACATTGTTTCCCTTCAATCTTAAAACACACATCGCTTTAGATTCAGATATGGCTGTTTATACTGGTGCCAATGTACTACAGTCTTCACATGGAAATGTGAAATTATATTTGTTTTTGCTGACTATGAGCAGTAAAAGATAAGACTACTGTGTGTGGTTTTTTAATCTGTGTAATCGCTTCTTGTTTCTCTCTGATTGCAAACTTGAAGTTCTTTCACTTGAGTTGCTAGGAAAATAGCAGATACAACTTTAGGTGCTTTTAGAAAATAAGTCAGTTTGAACATGAATGGTCTACAGCCCTGTTGCTTTGCTGTGCAACTCTGCGTTTCCCATAATCTGTTTTCTTTAAAATATCTGTTCTCCTGTGTGAAATGTGTGTGTGTGTGTCTTGATTTTTCTTGTTTTGCTGAATGTATTGCTGGGCTCTAAGAGGATTTACTTTGACAAATATGTTGAACCAACATCTGTTGAAAATTGAAGTGGGCTTTTGGGACATTTTTTATGATACCCAAAGGTCATGCTATTCCATTGTCTATTAAATAGGAAATGTAAATCTGCGCTGATGTGAAATGAGTACACTGAAACAGAGATGTGCCCTAACCTTCACATGAACTGTGGAGGAATCTAGGGGCTCTGGGAAATAGTATGCTTGTGTGTGGATACAAGGGATGATGTTGGTATACGTAGAGAATGTCAGTGTTTTATTTATAGAGGGTTACACAGTGTTTTTAGTAATATTTGTACATTCTTGTCTAATTACACTGGAAAAAATCATTATTTGGTAATCTAGAGTACGCAAAGAAAGGTTCTCTGTGGGTGCTGGTGAAACGCTTTTGTATCACTGATGGAATAAATACATGCTGTCAGACTTACCAACAATTTTCAGACTAGCAGAAAGGCATGTGGTAACCCAGAACTTGTGGTCTAACAAAGCATCCTATAAATTTAGCGGTACAAAATAAAGATTAATGGCTTTGTAGTGAGCCATGCTGTTACAGCAATCTATCCTAATTTTTTTTGTTAATACAGAAGCAAGCTTCTCATAGAAATCTGCATTACCTAGAGTTGCTTCTCTGAGGTCTGCTACCTGTGCAGCTGGCTTAATGAGTCTGATCTTTCAGTCTTCCCACTATAAAATCAAAACAGTGTGCTGGGAAAAAAATAAGTCAAATATCTTGGATACGAGCTCTGTGAATACAGCAGTCAGGTATAAAAAACCTTACGTATAATGTGTCTGATTGCTTGGTGCACCTCAGGAGCTGGTAGTAAACCTTAAGGGAATTAGGTTCTCATAATTTCCTCTAATAGAGTGCGATTCCCAAAGGGCTGAGCTTTTGCCTCTGGTTTATCCTGTTCTCTCACCGCTTCTTGTTATTTGCCGTGTTTCGGACACAGCTGTTTGTGACATTAAACTAATTGATCAACATAATTTGAGTGTTAAGTAGTCTGTGAGACTGAGGATAATGTTATAATTGTATTTGCTGGGTGGTAATCGCTGGTAGGGGAAAAAAGAAGTAAGCAAAGAGAGGACATGAGCAAGGGAGGGCTGCTGCTATGTGTCTTACGCTGTTGATGTATTCCCAGCAGCATTCCTTGATTTTAAGAACTCCAGTAAATAACTGTGAAGGTCACTTTTGTTGTACAGCTAAAGGTGTTTGCAGTCTGGTAGTGCATTTCAAACTGAACTCACTTTAACTAGTTAAGTGTTAGGACACAAATTCTCCAGGTAATCCATTATAGCTCAGACCCAGTTTGGATACAGTAATCCTGTCCCACCCCCACACAAAAGCTATCCAATCGTTTCTTAAACAATGCTATTTTTTTAGCTTTAATCAGCTGATGGGTTGTTCAGTGCCATTTCCCTCAGGGCAAGTTGTGTTGCCATGTCCTGATTCTCTCTGGGAATTCCTCTTCTCACGAGGTAACAGGTTGTGGAACCGTAGGAAGCATGAGAGGGTAGCTCCCACACACTGGCCAGGTAAGAGTATCTTGTAGATAAACATTTTTGAATTGATTGTAGTGGTGAGATATGGAGGATAGTGTGTGGTGGGTTTTTTTTTTTAAAAAACCCTTATTTTTGATGGGTCTCTTAAAATTCCCTGAGAAGTGTGGATTTTTAAAACGTTTTCTCTGTGAAGTTTCCTGTGTGCTTTTTCTGCAAACTGAATGTAGAACTTGGCCCCTCTCCTGAAGAGACACGGTTAGAATGCTGTTACTAAATGTTTGAAGTTTGATATTTGTGCTTAAAGGACAGAAAATCTGGTAAAGCTCGATGCAGTAGAAGCTGTTATCCATACTCTGCAGCGTACAGCTGTACTAACAAAAAAAGGCAATTTCATTAGGCTTTTATTTAGGTGGTGCCTCTGGATATCACCGCTTTTCCTTAAATCAGATTTGCTCAAGCAGGTTTTGGCATTTCTTTGGCTGATGTTACAAATCAAGAATTTCAGCTTGTACTTGAAATGTCCTGACTCTTCCATCAGAATATAGGTAGCCTGAGGGAGAGCTGCAGGTTATTTGTTATAGCAGAATATGCAAGTTAATCAAAAGCACAGTCTCTCTGCAGGAAGGTGGTACAATTTAAAGAACTGCGTGCAACTCTTTCCTACGTAGCTCTCCCCAAACACTTTTTACACACAGTTAACAAGTGGTACAGTGCTTAACAGAAGTATAAAGTAGTGGGGAGTATGAAAACAAATGACAGTTTTTGCAATAGTTCTCTTATATATGGTAAATGTGTGTGTATGATTTATACAGGAGACAAAAACAGTGTCCTATGGTGGTCTCTCTTGTAGGGTCAGTTTGTGTACTAGACTTCTGCTCTTCTCCAGTACTTATGATGACTCTGGATACTTTTTCTTAAATTTCATATAAATTCAGTGTAATTAAAGAGGCAATGAAAAACAGTGCCTTGCAACTTGTAACTGTTAGACTGTAGTCCCACAAAACATCATATTGTAAACACAATAAAATGGTCTATTACCAGATTGCTTTATCAAGTCTAATCAGTCTAAAGAGCTAAATTTAATTAAATCTGCTTGTGGATGAGAACATTCCACCCATGGAAAGGTGCACTAAAGGTGATCTCCAGTTTTGAATATTAACGTTACATGTAAAAATGCGTGGTGTCTTTCATCTGCTTGAAGCCAGGTAGGAAGGTAGCTTTAAGGATTTTTTTATTATTGTTCATTATTATTTGAAGAGGTCTGATCTCCCTGACTTTGTGACAGAAAATAGAAGCATACCTAGAAAGTGTGAGGAAATAATTTTGTGTATTAGATGTATGTAGTTGTATATATTTCGAACTTCTTGGAAGTGTTGTGTAAACAAAGATTGAACCCTCTGTTCTGACTTGGTGCTTGAATGTTTGCATTTAACTCCCACTTATTAAAGTACTTAACTGTAAATAATAAACTGTTTTTTAAATATTCTGATTTCTATGTCGACTCTTTCAAGAAAAAAGGTTCTTACATGAGGAAGGAGGAGAGCATCTATTTTCACATACATGGCTGGGAAAGAAAAGTCCCACTGAGTGCCCATGGAAGGTGTTTCACCACTAAGAAGTTGTCTTGGACTTAATTTTTTTAAAAGGGTGCTCAAACAATTTTGTAAAGTGTCCATATTTTTGAGTAGCTTCTGTAGCATTATCCCTTGTTTTAACAAATTTTTTTATTACATTTTGGAAGTAGGCTCTGCACATCTCTTTTACCATGAGAGCTTGCATCAAGCATCACAACACACTGATTTCCTCTTGCTGTCAACGAGCTGTAGGATTAAGGATCAAAACTGTTGTCATGAGTGCTTAGTGTAGATAATATAATAATTATTTTGAATCCCAAACAGTTTAAGTAGTACCAATATCAACTGTTAGTGCAGTGTCCATATAACTGAGTTTGGTTATACAAGCTGGTAAAGTAAGGCTGACAAGGACATTGTCAAGTGTTTTCTTTAAAAGAACGTGCTGTGCAGCACCCGAGATGAGGAATAATGCCGTGCTAAATGGTCAGTGCTACCTAACACTGGGGGGATATGTGCTAAAGCAGCAACAGGCGTTCTGAAAACTAGACGTGTTAAAAATCCTTCCTGCAGCCTTTGTCAGTCATTATTACAAATATTCATTTCACTTGGGTTTTTGACGTTAAACTTGAGCATGTTCCCAGAAATGACATCATGGGCATTGTGGGAAATCCTGCCTAGCAGCCTTGAAAATCCAAGTGTCATCTCAGGAAGGCCTGCAGACTTCTGTAAACTGCATCATGGGTAACTGTGTTGTGCCTAGATGGTGGTGGGTGAAACCTTAGGTAGATTTATTTCTATGCAGGATAAACCCCATGCTCTTCTGTTTGTAAATACATGAAGATTTCTTGGATGTGTCTTCAGATATGTTGTTTTTAAGAGGAAAAGGCATGGGAAGTTAGAGGGGGAGGAAGCAAAGACCAGCTGAGGGAAAGGTCTGGTGCAGTGCAAAAAAGCAGCTGACAAGGTCTGATGCTGTGGGCTAAGACTAGGTGCAGATAACACTCTGTGTAGTGTAACTCCTGAAGTATTTTGTCTACTTATGTGCTCAAATGTTTATTTCTCCCACTTTGAGTGGCATGCTTTAGGAAAGGCTTTTACTGACTTAAAGATATTAAATAATTAAGTGTGAGTGGTAGGCGTGACAAGTCTTTCCAAAGACTGGATCATATTTTTACTTGTGTTCTACATCCACTCTTGAGAACATTATGCTGTGCTTAGGTCATAGGAAGGTAAGTCCAAAGGAAGACTTCTTTTTTCCCACTCAGGAGACCCTTTATTCGGTGTCGAGCAGGACATGCTATTCAGATATGCTGTGCACCAGATAGCCAGTTTATATATAGCAACAACACACTTCTAGTACTCTTTAATGTGCTAAGCTTGACAGGATTCCATTTGAGACAGAGTAAGTAGTTACTCTGGCTGGATTTGCTTGTGAGGAAAAGAGGGGAAGTATGGTATGACAAATAAGGGCAATCCAGGTATTTAACATCATAGACTGAACTGTTTCCTTCAAAATATTATACTTGCTTTAGAAATGGCTAATGCAGTAGTTCTGTCATTTTATTTGTTGTCAGACTGTCTTCAGTTTGCTTTTGCTTCAGTTCTACAACAGAAATACAGGCAGACTGGGTTCAATGAGATGTAATATTCATCCTAATACAGCCAAACCAGGACAATTATATAAATAAATTTAATTTCCAGTTCTGTAGCATTGCACTGAGTTCTGTCTGAATTGTGACCTGATTGTACAGGGAACACCTTGGAAAGTACAGAAGTGAGATTTGTTTTTATATAACATAATGGGTCTTGTTGACAGTCTTCTCTTAATTATTGATTTGAAATAACTTTTCTTGCACAATGGTTTTTAAACCAGCCCTATTTTTATAGTGCGTAAAAATACTTAGGCTGGGTGGGAGTCTGCAATAAATATTTTTATTCCCTAAGGTGATGGCTCTTGGCCAACTTCTGGGCTCTTACTCATCTGCTGCTGGTCTTAATTCTGCTGAATTCAACCTTTTTATCTCTGAAGAGCAGAAGTAATTACTTATGCATGATTCTTACTCCTGAGTGTTGCTTCATTAGTGACATGTTGAGATTCCTTGGTTCTTGAAGGCCGTTCATTCAGGAGCCTGGCTATGCTGCTGCTGTGTTTGACATTGTGCAGCTCAATCAACATAAGATGTTGGCTTCAAAGTGTACTTGTTTCTTTCTCAAGTTTTATTAGAGCTGGAGACCCTTGAAGGATTGTGTGACTGGCAATGCTTATTACAACACTCTTTTTTCCATCAAAAAAAAAAAAAGAAATCAAGTTTTCAGCATAAAGGTCTCTCTGAAACAAGAAGCCTCTCCAAACCGAGGGCTGAGTCTGAGCACAGCAATGAAATTGCACTCTGATGGTTTTATCTCCTCATCCTATTTGGCTGCTTATGCTGTGAGATTATGCTACATAAAAATGAAACCCCAAGACAAAGAAAATATCCTACAGCTTCCTAGAATCCTTTTTAGTTTGTCAGGCAGTGCTTATTTTAGAAATGGGCTAGTTCAGGGGCATGAGAGAAAATCATGGTAATGCCATCAAATGCTTCAGTAGTCAGATGTCAGAGTACTCGGAATTTGCTTTGCTTGAATGCTTTTTAATGTTACCGCTTTTAGAAGATAATCAATGTTCTGTGCAACTGCTTTCCATTTTCATGTATCTCATGCTCAAGTCAGCTGTATTTGTTATGGAATATTCTAAGCTCATCACATCAAAAAGTTCTAGACTTTTTCTGGTTACACGTAAGTGAAGTGCAGAAAACTGCAAGAGTCTGTTTCATTCTGTTGTCTGGTGACTTCTTCTGCCACAACATTGTTGGAAATTCCAGGGGAAAGCGTTATGGCTGGAGTGGAAATGGAGAGTGAACTTTCTTCACTTGGACACTGACTCAGACCAAGAACAAAGTGATCCTGGCAGAATACTATGGCAAAATATATGTTTCTGGGGCAGGCAGATGCAAGGTTTTACAACTGCAAGGTTTATTCAGAAGAGGAAAAAAGAAAAAATTAGTTGGTGATCATGCAGAAAGGGAGGAGAAACAGGAGGGATGTGTCTGATGCTTTAAAATGTCTTTGAGAGCAAAACGCTAGTGTCGATTTTAACAGCTCCTTAGAAGTTCAGGGAAGGGGCGTGATACTGTAGGTCCACGCAGTGTGCCAGTAAAGCAGCTGCCCTTCTGTAAGAGATGGGGGGAAAATCGGTGCTTAAGTCTTGTCTGACCAGCGTAGACAGGAGAGCAGAACCCAGTTATGGTGCGTCTTTATTGCCTGTTTCTCAACTGCCAAGCAGTCACTTCCTTCACCTGGCTGTTTCCCGTTGTTTGAGAGGTGAAACAGTGCTGGCTCTGGCAGGGCTTTCGGCTCTGCCGGGGCGATGCCTGTGGTTTAGCTAAGTAGAGTGTCATAGGAATGAGCTTCCTGCCGTAGCCCTTCTGTCCTCTTCCCCTCCCTGCCACTGACTCATGCGTGCGATCAAATGATGAGGTTAACCCCTTAAGAGGAAAATTAGTAACTTTTCTGTGAATGCAGGGTGCAGGAAAACTGATCTTTCTTTTTTCCTTTGGAGTGTTAGTTTTGCCTTGGTACTAGAAATGTACTGGCCAGTTATTCAGGATGAAGTAGGTCAAAATGTGAACTGGTGCATTCTCTCCAGTTTGAGTGTCACAGGCAGAGGTTTTCTGCATGTGTATGCTGCTGGCTAATTTGCAGTTCTATTCTGAAACAGATTAGAGATCCACAGCAGCTTTTTTGGTTCAGTGTCTTGGACATTAGTGATAGCGTTACGACAAAGTCCTCTTTCTTTGTAAAAGATCTGCCTTTTCCTGTCTAGATTTGGCAGGATAGGAAGCCAAAATTGAGGTATTATTGTTGAGATTAATTGATTGGAAAGTTAACCTTGGTGCAGCCAGTCCTTCTTCTATCTCCTGGTCAGGATGGTTTTAATCTAGTGTTGATCTTTAAGCATCTGAAATCTGTTATAAAGTGATTACATTGGATGGAAATGCATTTTGTAAACTTCAGCCTCAGTTCAACAAAAATTGCACTGGCCCTGCTTATTGTGAGTATAAGCTCCCTAGTGCAATAGATGTTGTATTATGATACTTCTAGAAGACAAGGTATATATTTAAAAGCATTACTGATTTATTAATCTAGATAAAATGAGCTTTTGTGCTTGCCAGTTTTTTCTGCTCTTCTAATCTTTTTTTTCAATATGCATTTGAGAAGTTCTCCTCCCACACCCCCCCCACAAAAAAAAGTTTGGCAAGTTCAAACTATGTAACTCAAATATTTACCTCGGAGAAGAGAATCAGTAGGACATATGAGTTAATGAATGAGGTGAAAGAGTAGACAGGATAAGCCAAGAGACTCTTAATAGTTCTGGCTGCTTTTGTATGTAGCGCACCTTTTATCACTGCATTTGGACTGGAGTCATTTCCTCGCATCCAAGATGTTTGGCATCCTACCTCTTCTTTTGATCCAGTTGTAGAAGCTTCAGACCATGATTGTTTAGCAGTAGTCTCAAAGAGCTTTTAGAAAAGATCTAGAAAAGCAACCTGGTAAAGTTCAGGAGCAGAACCATTGGCTTCATCTGTTCCCCATGCTCCCAGAGCGACAAAGCTCTATGTGGGAAGTGTGTGTGAGCACAGGGTACAAGGTCCTAGCTCAGTTGCTGGCACAGATGGCATACATCTCTGAAGGGGCTGTGGAAGTTCCTCCTTGTAGGAAGGCTGAAAGCTTAGCTAACTTCTTTTATAAGATTATGGTGCAACCACTTGCCATCTGAAGCTAGAGTTTTGTCAAAAAAGACATTGAAAATGACAGCTGAGAGCTGAAAAAACTCGCACACCTACAGGAGGAGAGACTCCTCATGCCTGTTGCTGTTCAAAGCTGGTAAGCTCTCTGGTAGCACCTCGCAGCGTAACAGATGTGATACTAACATTACCATGTGGTGGAACCAGGTATTAGTTTTGCAGGTTTGGACTGTGGGGTAATTTTGTGAAGTCTGCATGACACAGTAAATCTGTACATAACAACTAGAGTTGAAACAGCCTCTGTGCTACCAGTTTGACATCTCCCGTGGCCGCTCTCCTCTGCAGCTGCAAATCCTCCTATTTCTGCTCCTCTTAAAAGGTAAAGGCATCTACTTTTCCCATTACAACAGTCCCCTGGTAGACCCCTGATGCTTGCAGTCATTCAGATGTCACTTGAGGCTAGCTCCTTAGCCAAAAACTAGATTTCCTAATTGCTACCAAATGTGAGTTGAGGTACAAACACATGTGGAAGTAAAGTGATTTATATGAAGGCTGTAAGAGTAGTGTCAGTTCTTTCTGACACTTTCTCAAAAGTCCATTTCATATACCAGTGAATTCTGGGATTTGCTGGAACAGGAGGAGAAATACAGACTCATAGTTCATTGCTAAATCTTGTCTGCAAAGATGTTCATTTGCCCCTTTCAGCTGCTTATTGTACTGAGTGAAGTAGCTCCATCATGCTGAGCAATTCAGTATAACATTATCAAACTGATTCTTTTAAAAAAGCAAACACAAAAAACCAACAACCAAAAAAACACACAAAACCCCCCGAAAAATTTCTCAGAGCTTTGATTTGTACTGGTAATTACTGCAAAAGACCTTTCTGACTCTTGTAATTAATGTTAATAGCCTTATAAATATTTGACAAATGTAATTAAAGGAAATTACATGTTAGAGAAGTAAAGATTAAGTTGCTATGTTGATGAGGACTAATAGAGTCTAGCAGAACTCTGACTTAAAACAAGACCACACAGAGAAGGTGGCAACTTTCTGGCAAAAGTTTTATTGATACCTCTAGTTTGAGAAAATATTATTTACGTACCTTGTGCATCAAAATGACTAATTGTATAGGATATTTTCATAATAGTAAATATGCTAGGTGTACTTGTGTAAATAGTAAATAATGGAATGTAGAAAAAATATTCAGTTAAATTCTCCTAATCTGTGTAAAACTCCAGTTTTATAGTGTCATAGTGTGTCAAGTTCTTAAAGGTGCTTTTTGCGATGGTGTTTGGCTTTTCAACACTGAATTTTATTGGCGTTGAGTTGAAAGTGGCTTTACCTTTCATGAAAGTGAAGATTTTGTGTGCTTGACAAAAGGAAGGGGTTTTAAGATCCCACACCTTTGGCAGGCTTTGTGTGATTCACAGGATGGGGTGTGGAAATCAGTTTAGAAAATTAAACCAAACTTTCACATAACTCTCCCCCCCTGCCGTGGGAATGTGTTACATGGTCTTCTATCAATACGGACAAGCGAAGAGTCCACTATTAAAGAATTTTCATACCAGGACTGGTCAACGCTGATATCTACAATCTCTGCTTGGATTTTTGAAGGATAAGTTACTTGCATCATCTTGAACCTGATCTAATCTCTTTCCCCTTTCCCCTGTTGAAAAGGAAGGGTGAGAGTATGTTTCCTGCAGTCATTCCCTTGCAGGGAGGCGAACAAATAAGGAAGGTTTGTGTTATGTGGTGCAGTTATGAGAGTTATTTGGAGATGGCAGAGTTGGTCAACAGCTGCAGCCCTCTGCTATCGTGTGAATGGTTTGCTCTTTGCCACACTGCTTATATTAATGAACTCCATCTGTACATAGTGTAGTCCGTAATAGAAAGCAGATTGCTGGGCTGATGATGTCTGCGGTGCAGTATAGATGCACTGGGTTGCCCAGTCTACTGGGTTGCCGATGAAGGCTGAATATCAAAGTGAGGCAGATACCTTTTTGATTAGTGCAGAAACAGTTTCTAAGATGTTGATATTGTGCCTGAAAAAGAAAGCGATTGGGGCGTGGGGGTAGGGGTGAGGATGATACAGCAGCTGCTTGCAAAGGGGCTGACATTTTTCTGAAAGAGGCAGATCAATCTCTGAAATTTATTTCATAGTTAAATCCCTGATGGTTTTTTTTTTTTTCTCCTTCAGAAGTCATGATGATAGTGGCTTGCCACTGGAGATTCCCTGCTGTCAAAAGTGGGTTGTTTTTCTAGAGTCTGTGGTTTTACTCGGATAATATATTGGCGGAGCAGCTTGATGACCTGTCTTTTAAGCTTTCACTAAGACATATGTGACAAAGGAAACACAGAATGCATTCATGTTATAGTAAATTCAAACCAAAATCAAAGCACTTTATCAAAACAGAAATAAGAAAAATAACTTTTAGATTAGACTTTGTTAATAAGACTTCAATGACGCTGGTTTTTAGCTGCAGCTTATTCGGGTGAGGTTGCTTGTGCCTGAGTCTAAATATAGGAAGTATGGCATCCAAAGCCATAGTTGGCTTACTGGTAATGTACGGTGTAGCATATTTTCCTTCTCCTCTGCCATAGGTTGAATATAAATCCTCAAACAGCTTGCTATACCAAAAATAAGGCTGTAAAAATATCTGAGCACATGGAAAAATAACTCTCCTATTACTACCACATTAGAAATTAAAACAATTATTCAATTTTAGGCATGCAATGGGGACCTCTTAAATTAGTAACCATTCTGTGAACCCAAACATCCAAATTGTAGGCAGATTTCTGGAAATGAGCAAGGCAGTGCTGGCACGTGCACTGAGATGGCCATTACTCAGTAGTATTTCAGAGGAAGTGTTTGTCTGACAGCTTGTACTTCCAATAGCTGACACTTTTCAACTGAAACTGTATGCCAAATTAGGTAACTTTATGTTACTATTTTGCTCTTTGTATTCCACTTGCTTCTCCTTAGAGTGCAGCATTTACAGAGAGGATGCTTAATTTATGACTGACTGAATGCATAAATTAGTCACCTGAGCACTTGTAATAAACTTAAAGTGATACTATGGGAGGGAATTAATGCCTTAGGTGGTCGTTAGTGGGATCTGTAAACTCATCTCCAGCTATCAGTATTGATACTAAGGAAGATACTGTTGCAGTTGGATGCCTCCAAAAACAATTAGGATGGACGACATCCAGAAAAAAACTCACTTGCAAATCTTGGGATAGTTAACTGATGGAGAATTCTCGGTGAGAGGAATTTACACTCTATCTCTCCTTGCAGTGTTTATAAGGACTTCAGGATTGTGGCCTGTTGCAATATTCTTGCTTACGTTAGAATCATCTCAGACTTCCAGGCAAATTTGTGAGTAGGCTGTTTGCTAGCGCTTTTCCTGTTAATGAAAAGTTAATCACCGCCTACTCACTACAAAGCCTGTGTGAGGAAGGAAGGGAGAATACAACTTCTGATTGACATAACTAGGAAGAGGATGCGAAAGTTCTAAACAGTAAAGCTGTCTTAGTCCTGTCCCTTAGGTATTTCTTCAGTTTAGTTAAAAGTTAAACATGACATTAATGTCTTATTCATCAGAATACAGGATGTTCGTTCCAAGACTTTAACCACAAAAAACCTGTGGTTGATGTGCTAGGCGAAGTTTGAGATTCTTTTGTCTGCATTACGGAAATGCCTAAATGTCATTGCTCCTGAAGTTACTTTGCCTGTATTTCTGTCTTGGTTGCGTGAGGGACCAGGAAACAGTCATTCAATTTTTTTGACTCATAAATTCCAGTATTTTTGCAATCCCTTTTGTCACCAATAAAACTGTAGCTTCGACTTTTTGCTTACACTTTGTGCTTTTGATATTTCGATACTGACAACTCTTGGATTTCCAGATGGAATTCATATGTCATTAGCAAAGTTAATAATTTATCAGGATAAATTGTCATCTTAGTTCTGAGCTTCCCATTCCACCTCTGCCTGGGAGTGTGGTGCAGATGTCCCCAAAAAGGTACGTAGATTCGCACAGTATTGAGGAAGAAGGGCTGAGAATAACTGCCGGTTAGTTCTGGGAGGTGACCCTGTCTTCTCATGGATCCCCACAAGTCCTGAATCTAATCCCACTGAACCTGGTGGAAATTATGCAGAATATGGTAAGGCCTGTGGTGTTGGAGAGCCTCTGATACATCTGCAGAAGGGATCAAGAAGAGGAGTTGAAAAATACATTCAGACCTTTGTGTTCAGTTGAGCTGTTTGTGTCTAGCGTGGTTGAGTCTTATTTCTGTGCGAAGAAAGTCGGATGCAGTTAATCTTCTTACTGGACGCAAGAACACAGTGCTGTGTCTCTGGAAAGCTTTTAACAGCATATATACTTTCATGGCTTCCAGCCCTGACTTTGAGAATAAAAACACTCTTTCAGGTGAGATCAAGCGTTCATGAAGAATTTAGCCTATGCAGATGGTGCTTTGTAGCACTCACCTGCTTCTGCTGCTCCCAGAGTTACAGGTCTTATTTTCTGCTTGGGCAGTGTGGGTGAGAGACTGACTTTAGCATGGTGGTTGTTTTTGGGAGCCTGTCCTCCTCCTGTTTGTAATAAACAAATACTCCGCTGGGGATGTGACTGTCAGTTGACAAATATAAAAACTAATGCTAAACACGGGATGAGAATAAAGGGGTTTTGACTGGATTAACTGGGATTTTGCTGGAGAACTGGGTTAGAAATTTACTGTAGCATGTGCCAAGGTTCCTGTCTTGTTGAATTTGCTGAAATGGTTCATTTATAAGTTGTTGCAAAACTAAAATATTATTAGACTCTGCTTTACTAATGGTACAACTGATGGGTGTTTTGAATTTTAATATAAACTGTTGCTGATGTTGGTTTAAGTTTTAGATTTGGAAAAATCAAGACATTGCCTGTTTTTAAATACAATATTCTGTAAATAAGTCTGCATTAATAGAGCTTAATAACTTTTTACTTCAGACCACTTTGTCCATAAGGTCTTCTGGAGCAGCATGAACACTGAAACCTATTGACTACCAGTGAACTGGAAATCAGAAGCCTAAGGCTCAGATCCGTGAAAATACTCTCTTGACTGGCTAGGTCTCGGTGACTTCAAAATCACCTTGCGCTTTCCCCCATCTCTGTAGTTGTCTGTGTTTTTTCTTCTTTGTTGTGCGATTAAAGCTCAGCTTGGAGACGGCTGAGTGCTGCTCTCCAGTGTGACTGCATCCCATTGGGGCTTGGCTAAGTTCAAGAGCCCAACACCCTGGTTCTTCTCAGTAACCAGAGGTTTAATGATGAGAACATTGTACAGATCCCGATCTTATGTTCTCTGAAAGCTTTAGGTAATTGAGTCTTGCAGGTTGTGTCGACGAGACTGAAAACTCCAAGGAAAGTTGGAGGGAAAAGGTTCATATTTAAAAGGTTGATTTTTATAATTTCCAGTCTGAGCAGTTATTGGTGACAGTAGTGAAAAGAGGAGAATCAGTGCTTATATTTTTAAAATAATAAAAATAAGTACTTTTTAACTTTTTTTTTTTTTTTAGTATATAATTATTTCAGTTTCTCTTTGAAACAGCTTTCTAGAAAGCCCAGTAATGTGTAGATGGACCATTGCCTGGGGAGCTGGGACTGAGGATGCCCAGGGGCAGTGTAGTATGAATCTTAATGGAATGGTCTTTGAGTGTTCTAATGAACACATTTGAAGGATATAAAGCACAAGAACTGTGCTCAATTCGGAATTAAATGCCCCTGTAGCATAAAAGGTTTAAATGACACTGTGAAGAATGAAAGGCTGATTTAAGGAGAAAAGACTATTTTTATATATAGCTTGTGCATTAGAAAAAAACGCCGTGGCATACTGTCAATTCTGATGCTTCTTTAAGATTAGGATGTATGGACACTTGAACATTTGTTTTTATTGTCAAGGCTGTGGGCAGTTCTGATGGATTCAGGACAGTGCTGGTGCTTCATGTCACTGAGGGACTGTGAAGTTGGGGACTTTGATACTCTTTATGCTATGGCAACATAGAAGAGCCCATAAAAAGCCCCTAACAATTATATTTATGAAGAGTATCAATACCTACTAGACATGAAGAAATCTAGTTTTGGAGGGTGATGTGTGCTGTGGGGAATACAGACTCTTAGAGTCCTGTTTTGGCTTTCATGTAATCAGAATGGCATTTGCTAGTAGTAAATGTATTTAATGAAACTAATTTTAGAACTAGAGTTCAGCATTTAAATTTGTTTTTTTTCTTGTTATTCTCACAACTAGATCAGGTCTTAGATTTTATAATAAACAGGACTTTGAAGCCTCATTTCTTCCTCTTCTGCCAGGTACTGTCACACAAGTGAGAGCACATGGTTGTTACCGGCTGTGTAACCTGTAGTCTTCATGTCGGACTCCATTTTTTTAACACTGGAATCATATTTCCAGCACTAGGGGTTCTTTTTTCCTTACTCAATTTTCCTTACTCAATTTTCCTTTTGTTCCTGATCTTTTGTTCCTTTTGTGAGCGACAGAAATACTGTTGTGCAAATCAGCTGTGTTGTCATGGGGAAACTTCACAGCATGAATGTGATGAAAAATTGCCAATTTTTTTTCTCTTACGAAGACACCACAGGGCAGTGAGCAAAGGAATTGTTTCCTCACCACCCTATGGGGCAGTGTGTGGATGGGCAAGGAGTGATGGGCAGTTGTGGTTCAGCTGTGCCACTGCTACTGGATGTGAAAGCTGAACAAAGGCAAAGGGAACTGTCATCTGCTGCCGTATAGGAGTATCCCTTGTCATCTGTCAGCAGTCCAAGTCAGGCTTTTCTTAGTGCAACAGACTTGAGATGCACTGTATCTCCCGCAGAAAGAAGCACATGGTGAGTATGCTTTTGCCATCTGTCCCTTATCGCTTGTATCCATCTACTGAAGACCGGAGCTGTTGTTGCTCGGGAGGACAGAGCGGGACGGGTGGCAGCTGCTGTGCTGGCAGTGTATGTTAATGCCCTAAGGAGATCGGATCAAGCAGTGCCTGCCCACGAGCTGTGAAAGGGGAGTAGTGCAGGAGGTACAGATTCAGCACAGGAGAAATGTGTGAATTCCTCTTGTGCATGCCAAAGCTTTCACCACGTGAATGTTCAGGTCCTGCAGCTGCCTCCATGGGCTGGTCTGTGCGTACCTCATTGGTCTTCTGCACAAAGGTTTTTATGGGATTGATGATAATTGGCCTATTTAGGGTTCTTTCCGCTGCAGTGAAATTGATGTAAGAACGTGGCAGAAGCTCAATCCTGAACATCGTTAAGGCAAAATAAACCTTTCATCTGGCTTCGTGGTGGTGAGGGATAGCTGTTATTTCAGCTGATGCAATATCATAGCAAAATTTAAAAGGTCAAATAGATACTGTTTCTTTATGGGGCACATAATCAATATGCCCAAAAGTACACTTATGTAAAATTTACAGGAGTAGCAAAAACTATACAAGGAAGGAAAAGATAATAAATAGTTCATATATACTTTTAATTTCTTCATAGAAGAGATGGCTATAATAAAAGCTGTATGGTGTTTTTTTTGTAAGTAGCTGGGAGTATATAACTTTACAGTGCCTGTGGCAGAAAGCTTTTTTTTTTTTCCTCCATAGTGCTTAAGCCACATGAGTCTGCGTGAAAGTGAAGAATGGATTCTAGTAGTAGTGTACCAAGGCTGTCAGCTGCTTTGTTATCTACACGCCATTTTGAGAACAAAAGCTAAACAGGGTGAAACATCTAATACAGAGCAAACATCATGTTTGATTCGGATCAGCCAAGCAGTTTATTTTGATGTGGATGATGGTATCAGCCAGATAACTTGGCTACTATTGACCTGGTAGTGATACCACTGTTACACTTGGTCTGTACTGTCCATCACAACTACAGCAGGTTACATAGCAAAAACAATTAGACAGGCAAGTTGTGATCTCTGCTGGTCTCTGGAAGCTGCCAAAATATGAACAGTTAAAAGGATATTTTATAAATAAGAGAACAGAAACAAGTACTTATTTGTGAAGAGTAAATATTGCAACAGAAGTGTAATGATATTCCATTACACTTAATCTGGATGATTTATCTCCAGAGGTGTTGAAGGTGTTAAACCTGAGCGTGGTGAACAAAGTGAGGGCAATTTTGTATCAAGCTTTTAAAATTAGTCAGCTTGCTTGTGTTTTTAGTGGGAAAATTTGTGTCAGAGGAGGTCAGATCATGACAAATAATTTCTGGTTCAGAAGAGGCAGACTTGTAAGCATCAGTGTGGGATGCTAGTACTGTGTGTGTGTTGGGTCCCCTGCAGTGGGCATTCGGGTGGCTGAGCTCTGCTCTCCACTCATATTTAAAAGTGGTATCTCCCAAGTCAAGCTTGGATGTGATTTACCTGCCAAGCAAGTGTTTGCTTTGCTCTCCGTGGTAAGCTCAGTGGGGTCCTGTATCTGATGCAGAAAGTAAAATGCCGTCAGTGCATATGGGGAGACGCAGGGCTTGTTGGATTCGGTGCTTGTGTCAGAGTCTAGTCCCTGCCTGATACTCTGTGTGTGACTCGGGCTTTGGGCTCTGGGGGTAAGTGTGACCATGGCAGAGCCTGCTGCTGGGCTGGCTGCCAGGTGCCCTGCGGAGAAGCTGCAGTGTCCTCAACAGGAAGGCTTGCAGCCCCAGGGCACTTCTTAAAGATCCATGTTTTGTGAATATTCCCTATTGAAACCACTATGCATCTTGCATCTCAGCTACTGTCTGGAAATGTTGGAGGGCGGGGGCATGCTTCCCTCCCACTGCTCAAAGAAATATCTGGAGTAGGAGAGCCTTATTCCTAGGTTGGAGCAGAAGAACTGGCCAGTGAGGAATAGAGGTTGGGCTGAGGACCTCTGTGGCTTCTGGCTGTCCTGGCTGCTGCTTACCCCGTGTTAAGTATCTGTGCTCAGCATTTAGCCTGCCATGAAGCAAATCCTGATACATGGTTAATATGAAATGACTTGTTACTCCTTGTGAATTAGACATTGCCTAAATTCTTTAAAAAAAAAAAAAAAAGCAATTGGCTGTTTGTTGCATAGCTGAAGGGCTGTGTCCACAGGCATATCTCTGTGTGTAGAGTTTCCTTAGGATGATACTGTGCACTTATTTGTCTCTTAAATAATTCATGAGTGGATTTTTCTCCTGCTGCTACACTGCTCAGATAAAAAATAATAAGATGTATTTGACAGGCCTTGAAATATTACTGGACAGCCTAACTTCTAGCTACTAAGTGTGCCCTTGGCACTGATACTGATTCTTCTGTGACCTGTTCTTGTGTACAGTGTTTCCTTGTACCCAGGTTAATTGCCAGAATATTAGCTGTAGTGGCTTTGCAGGTGTAGTGTGTGACGTTATGGTGATCCAACAGGTACTCCTTAAGCATGTGAGAATCTCCAAGCAGTTTGTTGCAGCAAAATGGTTATAATGGCATTTTTGTAAAAACCTGGGCTGTTTATCATGCTTATTCCTAGAATATGGCTGGATTTATGGCAGAGCTTCACCCATTTGAAGAGATTTAGCCTTGCTTTCCCAGACCCGCTATGGATGCTATACTGGATTTGCATAACCTGTAGTTCTATACTCTAGTGGCATTTCCAGTCTTGGTACTCCAGGCTGTCAGTGAAGCGGACTTTGCTGACTCTGGCTCTTGTCGAGCCGTTAACATGACTGGGGAGTGTCCTCTGAACATTCAAGGTTGCTTTCAGATAAGCTTGACATTGCCAGAATTTCAAAAGCCCTGTTGAGTTAGTAACGATATAATTCTACAGCCCCCCCCCCC
>Ga0065711_1032993_pt1 | contig 26293 bp, 14 predicted proteins | sample Hoacrofraction12_FD_59098 | JGI IMG/M metagenome (GOLD analysis project Ga0065711, IMG submission 59098) | Hoatzin crop microbial communities from Cojedes, Venezuela - Epithelial fraction 12 v2 (version 2) | ecosystem: Host-associated > Birds > Digestive system > Esophagus > Crop | place... | reverse complement strand
GGAGGACGATGGCTAAAATATAAATATGGGGAGGCTTGGCAGATTGACTACATCACACTGCCACAAACCCACCAAGGCAAGCGCTATGTGCTCACAATGGTGGAGGCCACTACCGGATGGCTGGAAACCTATCCGTGCCCCATGCTACTGCCCGGAATACCATCCTGGATCTTGAAAAACAAGCTCTGTGGTGACATGGACCTCCCGAAAAAATTGAGTCGGACAACGGGACTCACTTTCTTAACAGCCTCATAGACACCTGGGCCAAAGAACACGGCATCGAGTGGGTGTATCACATGCCCTACCAAGCACCAGACTCTGGAAAGATCGAGCGGTAAAATGCGCTGCTAAAAACCACTTGGAGAGCAATTGGGGATGGGACTCTTAAAAATTGGGATACTCATTTAGCAAAGGGCACCTGGTTGGTTAACACCAGAGGATTCACCTACTGGGCTGGCCCTGCCCAGTCAAAACCTCAGCGCCCCATAGAAGGGGAGAAAGTCCCTGTAGTGCACATGCGGAAAATGTTAGGGAAGACAGTCTGGGTTAGTCCTGCCTCGGGCAAAGGCAAGCCCCTCTGTGGGATTCCTTTTGCTCAAGGACCTGGGTATACCTGGTGGGTAATGCGGAAGGATGGGGAAGTCCGATGTGTACCTCATGGGGATTTGATTTTGGGTGACAATAGTCCATAAATAAATTGTATAAAGTTAATTGTTAAATAACCCTGTCACTCTCTGTTATCACTGTTATAATTGTTATATGTTATACCAGTAGTAACATAGTAAGAATCGTCCAGAGTAAAGAAGGATGGACTTTTTGATGAAAACCTAGCAGAGCACAGCGATGATGGATCTGGACCTAGTTTTCAACAACTGGCACCCAGCAACTTCATCAAGATCCTCATCTCCTGCAGACTATGGGCATGGGCCACATCAGATACATCAGCCGTGAGCTCCGGATGCAGCAAGTGACCGCCCATCACCACACATCACCTCCCCTGCCATGGAAGACCATTATGACAGATGGAGCCCGAAGTCATGGATTAAATGAACTCAACAGACACTTTAGAGTGATGATCCATAGACTAAGGGAATGATATCTGGAGACAGGAGAAGTGGTGGTGATCAGCTGGATAATGGGGGACCTGGGAATGACGTAGATGGTATGGAATAAGGGGTGGATAATGTCCTGGGTTCGGGCAGGACAGAGTTAATTTTCACCAGAATCCAGGAAGGGACACAGCTGGGCGGGCTTACCCCACTTGACCAAACAAAGCAGGGTATTCCATACCATGTGCTGTCATGCTAGGTTCCAGTCGGGGGGAGCTGGGCGGCGGGAACTCACTCGCCGCTCGGGAGCGTGCGGCAGCGGTGGTCGGTGACAGCGGCTCTGTTCTGCGGTTTGTGTTGTTTTCTCCTTATCTGTATCGTTGTTGTTCCTGTTCCCTTTGTTTGCTGTTCTGTTAAACTGCCCTTATCCCGACCTACCAGTTTTCTGCCTGTTTCTTTCCATTCTCCTCCGCACCGCAGCAGGGGGAGGGGCGGCCGCGTGGCAGTTTTGTTGCCGGCCGCAGCCAAACCATAACACATGGGAAAATCTTCAGTGCTGAAAGACTGCCTAACGTAACGAAAGTGTTGTGTGTTAGAAATAAATTACGAGAACTATTGCTGGTATTATTTTGCTAAAATACATACATACATGTAATACCTCTACATGCTAGAACATGCAGTATTTGAAACATATATGCTAAGAATTACCCCTTTTCGGTTTCCATTTAACTGTTTCTTGCAGCAGCTAAAGGAAGGTGAAAAAGCACACAATTTTGCACTTAATGCACACTGAAATAGTCTTCTGTCACTTTTCAGTTCTTTGTTAGCCAGGTGTTCATATTTCAGGGTGCCTTTTAATAGTACCTGTGTACAGAGAATTTAAGCAGGTATTTCCCCATCATCATTAATCAGAATTAACCCTGTAAACAGGCTGCCCTTTTGGTAAGACACTCACGAGTTTTTGTTATCCCACATTTCGTTTTTATTGACAAGAGTCCTGAACTGTGTAAAGGTGCAGTCTTGCTCTGTTAACATAAAGACTCCCTGCTGATTGAAGCGCTGCAGAGGAGTATTGACAACTGTTCCTTAGACAGACAAAGACAAAAAATTAATTAAATTCTTTAGAAATGTGACACAAGATTTTTAGTATTTCAAGTCTTTTATATAGCACTTTAGTTTAAAGAAATTTCCATTCTGACTGCAGCCAAGGCTTAATTAGCAAGTCTAGTGAGGATAGTGTTTTAATGTGGATAGTTCTCCAGAAAATGGGAAAGGCAAATGAAGAATAAAACTTTATCAGGTCTGCAGTGGACAGTTTTGCTTGTGAACTTCTTCTGCATCTTTACTTAGGTGTTGTGTTAGAGACAGGTGTACAAAACACTGTTTGGAAATGCGAATCAAAAATATTTTTTGCTCAAAGTAAGTGCTATACGTGTGTGTGTTTGTATGCTTTAATAAATACAAGTGGTAGTCATCAGATTGAGCATATTAGTGTTAAATTAGTGTTTTACACAGTGTTAGGCTAAAGATTCCTTGAAGATCTGCCCTTAGAAGTCTGGAGGATGTATTATTTAATACATCCTTCTTCCTTCTTCTTCCTTACAGCAAAGTTCTTCTAAGAAACTGCATCTGTTAGTCGGTCGTGGTTCATCTGTATTATTCCATGGAGGAAATATTCAAGTTCAAACACTCCAATTTAGCACAGAATGCCTAGGACACCTAGGCAACATTGAAATCTGTGCCCAACCATTAGCAGTATAAACATACAAGAACTTGCTCTCAAAACCCAGCCTCATTTAGAATCTTTATTTGCTCATTTTCAATATAGTTTTTTAAAAATTATTTTTACTGTAAAGTAAACGAAAAATCATTGACATTTCTGTTTCTCTCCTAGTATTCCCAGTAATTCATATGGTGTATAGCTCACATATGCCTGGTCAACAATATATTTGAATTTTTAACTTTCTTTCTCTTAGAAATATTTTTCCTCCTATAGTATCATTCTACTGGGATCCTGTCATTTCAAAACAGTAAATGTAAAACCCAAATTACTAAAAGTAAACGAAACTGCCCCGTATTTGAACAGAGATACTTGTTCTACTTGTAACTGAGCAATGATGTGAAAATTCTTAACCATGCTTTTGAAGATCATTCTCAGCGAAGTTACCCAGTTTGGCCATATTGTCGATTTGCTGATTTTTCAATTACATAGGGAAAGTAACTATAATAAGGAACTCTTTATTTACCAAAGTGCTTTGTCTTTTCTTCAAATATTCTTGATAGTACGAACACACGGATAAAATAGGTGAGTTTCATGGATGTGTAACAAGTGAGATGAGAATATCAGTGATAAAATTAGTATTATTAAATAAAAAAGGAAAAAAACATACATCCACTTTTCAAATTTTTGGTGTAAACAAGACCTATCTGTTTGCTTATAATAGGGTGTCTTGGTTCTGGTTACAACAAAACTGACTCTTTTTTAGTGAATCTTCCTTACAGCGAAGTTCTTCTAAGAAACTGCATTGTTCTGAAGCTGGCTGCATATTTTACAGACGGTGTCTGCTCCAAAGTTGATAACACCTATGTTTATAGTTATGCTGAGCTAACGGTAGGGTTGAAATGCAGAAAAAGACCTCTGTTTGTATTCATTACTATAGCAGCCAAGGTCACCAATAGGCCTTTTAGGTCCCGCAAGTGAGAAGTCGTAAAGGGTTGCACTTGCAGGGAGGAGTGGACAGAACAGGTGACCCGATGCTGACCAGCCAGGTATTCCATGCCATGCACGTCATACTCAGTTTAAAGCTGGGGGATCACAAGGGTCTCGCTGTCTTTGTCCATGGCTGGCTGCTGAAGAGGACTCTTCTCCTTGTCCTGCCTGCGATCCTGATCCAGATTATGATGCATGCATTCCAGAGTCCAGTTCCTACCTACCACCCAGTCCAGTCTGGGACTGCCTGGTGCTGCTCAGCAGCTGCTGGTGATGCCAGCGCCTGGCACCCAACTCCAGGAAACTCAGTGTTGGTTTTGTATATCTTGTTTTATTTCTTATGTTATTAATATTATTAGTACTATTAGTGTTTTTAGTAAAATGTTTTATATTCAATTTGTAAGTCTCTGTCCCTTTTGCCTCCTTTTTTGCTTCCTCGGTGGGAGGGCGGGGGTTAACTGAGAGCATCTGCACTCAGTTCATTGCCACCCACCTCTAAATGGTGACTTAGGGCTTGCAGGAGTGTATAGCTTAGATAATAAACAATATTAAGTCACACCTATATTGTTATTTTTTCTACTTTCAAACTGTGCTATTTATTAGTAAATTTAGCTGGACTTCAGCCTTATTTAGACAGTAGAACAAGGTGAAAATCTTCTTGCATAGCATATCTGTGCTGCACTGTGAATATCAGTCTAGGGTGCTTGCATAACGTTGCTTATACTTAGGCTTTTTTTCACCGTGGTGAGGAAACTGCAGTAGAATTTTGACTTTCAAAACTAAGAAATGTTATGAATTGTTGCCAGACATGTTCTCATTATTGTGGTGTATTCAGGGAGGAAAGAAATGAAAAAAGAAAAAAATAAAAGACAAAAAGGAGAAGATGTCTTTTTTTACTGATTTTCCTAGTTTCTATTCCTTACTTTGAACATAAAAGAATTTGATCATACGTAAAGAATAGTTTCCATATAAGTAATAGGATTTGTTATTTGCCACTGTAGGTTAAAACAGCTTTTTTTTTTTTTCCCTAAAAATATACTCTTTGCTGGATAAAGGACTGGCTGTATGGCTGAGCCCAGAGAGTGGTGGTGAATAGACCTAAATCCAGCTGGTGGCCAGTCACCAGTGGTGTTCCCCAGGGCTCAGTAATGGGTCCGGTATTGTTTAACACCTTTATCAATGATCTGGATGAGGGGATTGAGTGCTCCCTCAGTAAGTCTGCAGATGACACTAAGCTGGGTGAGAGCCTCAATCTGCTCAAGGGTAGGAAAGATCAACAGAGGGATCTGGACAGACTGGATTGATGGGCCGAGGCCAACTGTGTGAGGTTTAACAAGGCCAAGTGCCAGATCCTGCACTCGGGTCACAACAGCCCCAGGCAATGCTACAGGCTTGGGCTTCCCCAAGTGGTTGGAAAGCTGCATGGAGGAAAAGGACCTTGGTGTGTTGGTCAACAGCCAGCCGAACAGGAGCCAGCAGTGTGCTCAGATGGCCAAGAAGGCCAACAGCATCCTGGCTTGTTTCAGGAATAGTGTGGCCAGCAGGAGCAGGGAGGTGATCGTTCCCCTGTACTCAGCACTGGTGAGGTCACACCTCAAGTACTGTGTTCAGTTTTGGGCCCCCTCACTACAAGAAGGACAAGAAAGACATGGAGTTGCTGGAGCATGTCCAGAGAAGAGCAACGAGGCTGGTGAAGTGTCTAGAGAACAAGTCTTACGAGGAGTGGCTGAGGGAACTGGGGCTGTTCAGTCTGGAGAAGAGGAGGCTGAGGGGGGAACCTTACTGCTCTCTACAACTACCTGAAACGCAGTTGTACTGAGGTGGGTGTTGGTCTCTTCTTCCAGGTAACTAGTGATTGGATGAGAGGCAGTGGCCTCAAGTTGCGTCAGAGGAAGTTTAGATTGTATATTAGGAAAAATGTCTTTAGTGAAAGAGTGGTCAGGCATTGGAACTGGCTGCCCAAGGATGTGGTTGACTCACCATCCCTGGAGGTGTTCCAAAAAAGCATAGATGTAACACTTCAGGTTATGGCTTAGCAGGCATGGTGGTGTTTCGTTGACAGTTGGACTTGATGATCTTAGAGGTCTTTTCCAACCTATAATTCTATGCTTCTATGTGTAAAATAATGAATTGATCTTCACTCATAATGCAATCACATATTTTCAGTTGAAGGTGTCCTTTGTCAGAAGACTAATACTGTTGTCTCTCTTATTTTTTTAAATTCTGTATGTGTTATTTTTCCTGCTGGGCCAGATCCTTCACACAAATAATTCAACAACATAACCTTGAATGCTGATATACAGAGACTCAATGGGATCCTGGCTGGAGGAACCGATATTTGAAATAACTGATTTGTAAATTTAGCAAAAATTTCAGAAGTGACAATCCTGGAAATGCTTGTAATTCATGCTTTGAATCTGTCTAGATTCATGTTTCCAGGATGGTGATGAGGAACAAATGGTTTGATGCAATGTTTGTTTACAAGCTTGTACATTTTAAGGCACAGTAAACTCCATCCAACATCCATCATTATCTGGAACATTATCTTAGATGCTACTAAGGAATATTCAAATATCAAGTACATGAGCTTCTCTGAATTGCCATGCACTGCTTCTTAGTGCACTAGTGTCAAGATGGTATATATTCTTTTCCATATGAAAAAGTTTGTAATAAATGTTAAGATTTCAGTTTCAGCTGTGAAAATCTCAGGTATCATAGTTTGATACAGAGAACAGGAAAATGTATAGGTCCAGGAAATGAGTAAGATTTCCTGGTCTAGAAATACACGTTCCAAATTGTGAAAAGTACTAGATATAAAAATTGAACTTAGCATATGTTAGATAAAAGCTTTAAATTCTTCCCGAATCCATGAAAAGTTTTGTGATTTCAATAATCCCTCTGAACTGATAGTGCAGTATATTGCCATAGTTATTTTTTAAAAGAAGACAAATCGAGGATAAAACATTGGTGATCATTTAAGGTCATCGCAATTTCAGTGCTAAAGCAATAGATATTCTCACTTCTCCCTAACTATTATGAAGAACTGATTTACATTTTTCATGTTTTTGTAGTGGTTTCTTCCAAGTGTTCAAGCTGAAGGAACAGCTATCTTAAATTTCGTTTTGAAGAATAAGTGTTACAAAGAATTGTGAGATCTTTATCTACAAAGGTTTTTATAAATTCTGACTAGCAGATCCTATTAATGAAGTACCTGAGCATTTGCAGAGTATCTCATATTCAGAGTTTTTTCCCTCTGCTTGTGTGACTTACTGTAGGTTCCACCTCCAAAACCACTTCGTGGTTACATTTCTTCTGTTGAGAAAATAGAGCTGGATACAGACTTTTCCAGGTTACATCAATACAGCTTGAGTAATTAATTGTGTGATTATTAAGACTTGTGTTAAGTAATGAGCTTTCTCTAGGAAGAGGCAGTGCAGTGCTGATGCTACTGATTATACAGAAGTAACAGTCTGCAAAACAATATTAACCTATGAAAAACTGATAGCTGCAACCACAGGTAGTTGTTCGTTTAAGTAATATTGCATATGTCGTTATACATTCAGAAGATTTTCATGGACTATAGTTCATATGTTCCCACAATCAGCAATATTTTGTTGAGCCTAAAGCTGATTCTAGTTACCACATCCTATGAAATGAGTTTAATGTGAAATTTTGTACCTCCATTGCAATTTTCTTTAAAAAAAATTCTTGTCAATCGTATTTGATTCCATGTATTAAGATATATACACTCAAAATCAATGTGAGTGAAGTATAATCAGGCAAAAACTAGCTTACATTGAATGTTAAGTAGAGTAATTAAACTAAAGCAGACCGAGCAGAGGCTCTGTTTCTTTGAGTGCTGCTGGTTAATTTACGGAAGGAAAGTTATTGAGACAGGTTGTTGCAGTATACAATCAATTTTTCCTTTGGAGGTGCTGAAAATTTCAAGTACATTGCAGAGATTATAAGTATTTATGAATTTCCTTGGTGAATATAAGTTGAATTTTTGCTAAATCTTATTTACGTTTTAGGAAACATTAATGTGTAAAAATTTACAGTAAAATAAAGGTCTATTTGGACATTTACATGACACCTTTGTTGAGGTTCAAGACACCAAAGAGCTGCAGGTACTATGTTACAATGTGAAAAGGACTGTGTGAAGTTTTAATCATAACTAGGACATTTCGCTCTTTATACCTTACACCATAGGTCTTTTCTACCTCTGTTTGAATTTAAATGTTGTAGAAGAATGTTCCAAGGATGTTTTTGAATGGAACAAAGTACATGTAACATGAGACACTGACTGCACATGAATACAAGTCTCCTTTCAGTCTGTTTCTAGAGTGGCACTGCAAAACTCCAGGAGAACTACTCAAAGCATTCAAACAGATTTCCCATCAACTAATGCTGCTCTGAAAAAAATCAAAGAACACTGTGGATGTTTTTAATTTCTCTTTCTCTGTGCAAAATGTGCTCCTTTTACTCCATGCAGATTTGCACTAATTTTAAAAATTATTTTCAGTTGTCCCATGTCTCCTGCAGAGGATGACAGTTTCACTAATCACCTTATACTAATCACCGTTTTAGTAGAAAATAAAAGATTACTCATTCCTGTGGTTGTGAGCTTGTGTCATTTTTGCCCTGTCCTCAGGAAGAAGAGACGATCAGGAACATAGGTCTCTGTTAACCTTGTGGGGCAAGAGGTAGACTGAGAATATCTCATCATGAACTTTCAAGGATTAACTTCCTTTGGTGAAAGTTCAGGGTCACAGCAAAATTCCATGTTGGGCTTTTATCATGTGACATAAAACTAGGGAAAGCTTTGCTTGTGACAGAATACTAAGGAAAGCAAAAACACAGAAATTTCTCAGTTCCTGCTAGTTACAAATGGAGACGGTAAAAATACAGCTTTGTTTATGTGTTTAATCTAGTCACAGCAGCTGCTCTATTTCTGCCTATTAATTTATTCTCTATGTTTAGATGTGACCTTGCAATCATTCTTCTTAATTAGTCCTATTTTAACAAAGGTATGGTGGTGTTGGATTGACAGTTGGACTTGATGATCTTAGAGGTCTTTTCCAACCCATGCTTCTATGATTCTATGAAATGCGCTGTGTTCTGTAGAAGTTGATGTCTCTCATCTTGCCTTGTCAAAAAGGGTTCTGTGTAGCCCATGACTTGACTGGGCCTGTGGCTTGGAACCTGCACTTAAATGGGAGCCAACTGGCTTAGCAGGGCGGAAAAGAGAAAGGACAAAACAGGTTGAAAAAAACTGTTTTATTTTTTAAAATCTCTGTGCTTCTCAGCATCTCCTTATGGTATTACTTTTCATTAAACAGAAAGAACAGCATGAACTCCAGGAACAAACTAAAGTCTTTAACAGAGGCTTTCACTTACAATCCTAAGCTTTTGAGTTCCTCCATTCTTCTCAAAACTGAAGTGAAGCATTTTCTTATTGCCATGTAAACAAGTGCTGACATTACATCTTTTGATTAAGGAAGTCAAAGATAAAAAAGAGACAGTTAATTTCAGAGGAGCTGTACATCTAGGAAAATGCCTGTGTGTGAATGTGAACACACACTCACAGAACGAAGGCTACTGGCTGTATTTTCTGTGTGGTGTGATAACTACTACTAGTATTATTTTGTCTTCTCAGGATCCTATCATAAAAGCTCGGTCTATTGATGAGGTGGGTAGTTCAGGTAATAGCTATACAGGTAGGAGTACCCTGGCACAAAAGAATTTTCCCTGGGACAAAGAGCAGAAAAGGAAATTGATGTAGCTGTTGTATATCAAATACCATCAGGCTAGAGAAAGTACAGAGTACCCCTACAGAGCTGAATTCTTTTTTTTATTAAAAACTTCCAGAATACTTAATTCAATTCCAAAGCAGAAAGCAAGCATTCAACACCAAATCAGGATTAACATTCTTCAGTCTGTTCACTTGTGAATTCTTTCAGTCGTGAAGAAAATCATGGGGCTAAACCATCTTTTTAAGAAGTCTTTCCCTCTTGACTTCACAGGACAATCTCTTTCAAAGCAAGCAGTGACTGATGACAGTGAATAGATGCAGGGCAGTAATCAGAATACTAATGAACATTCTGATTATGTGGAGCATGGACTAAAAGGTTCTGCCGGCTGGTCTTCCATTTATGAATTACCTTGTTCTCTGTTTGACTTTTTTCTTGTTGGCATGCTGAATAACACTCAGGAAAGTGTTTACGCCTTTTGCACGCATGATAAGCAAATCTTTTTGCTGGATATTTCTCAAAGTTTCATGCATCTACATTTGTAAAGAAGTGAAAGAACTGAAGGTGACACAAAATAATTTGCTTTGGATAGATTGTTAAAATATTTGTCTGTCAGACAGTGTAACACAAAGATGAATAAAGACCCAAAAATCTGAAAACTACTATGACCTTTTATAAAATTAATATATTTAATCCGCAGTGAATTTGGGGGGCATCTAGATTCTAGTGTCTTTTACGAAATGCTCAAAATATATAGTAAAAAACTTCCCATATGTATGACTGAAAACTGTGTACATAAATCTTTGAAAATAAAGTGTTTAATTTTTGAGGTGTCATATCTTTGCAGAACTTGTGGCAGGAGTGAAGGATGACCTTTATACTGAAAGTGTGTGGTAAATGGCTGTGAAAATAGGAAAACAATTTTGTAAAGAAAATTGGCCTTTTCAGACATAACTGATTTAGATAATTTTGCAAATCTCAGCTTAGTTTAAGAAAACACTTTTCCATTATGTATTGTTAAAAATCTATTTGATGTTTTATTGCAGACGGACTGTAAGATATATTTAAACCTTCAAAAACCATTGATTTTTCATCAGTTTCTCATATAAAGTTAATATTCATGATGTGTTAAATCCTCCCTGTATTAATAAAAACCAAACAATATCAGAAGGGAAACAGAGCCCTGATTCTTTACTTTAATTACAGCAGTGTTTGATTTTGAAAGCTTCAGTGCTTTTTCTTTGTCCTTACTAAAAGTAAGATTACCGCTTCATGTACTGCAGATTTTAAATTCTACTTTTTTTTTCTCCCTGAGGGAGAAAGATGATGCTTTAAAATCAGCATTGCTGCCACCATCCCTAGATATTTGTTTTCAGCTTAGCATAGGATTAGAAAAAATATTCAAGTAGCAAGATATTTGTTAGTTTTCTGATTGAAGGATCAATTTTACAGATGCCTGCTGTGTATTTTGTCCTTATGTATATGTAGGCTACAACAATATACTTGTTCACTTAGAAGTCTGCAAATATTTGTGGTCATTTGCAGAACGGAAGTCAGAGCAGTAGCAAGCTAATTTTATTTAGAACAGGAAGCTATTTACCTCAATTGCTTTTCTAGTGATAGTATTTTAAAAAACATGCAAGATGAAAACCTTTGGAAAAGTTATTAAGTTTTTATGGGACCTCAAAAGCAATGTGGTGTTCTCCCTCTTTTGGCTTTTCTGAGCTGCAGTTTCTAAATCAAAAAAAGACATCTTTTGATTCATGTAGCCCATTCTGTAACTATCTGTCAAGCTGTTGATCAGAGGTATTTTCATATAGTAAGGCTTTCTGTACACCAGGAAGTAGAAATGTGCATTGTTGTCAAATAAAACAGCAGTGTCATTTTTAGGACTATTCAAAAAGGCAAAGAAAGATCAATGCTTGCGAAGTAGAGAAGAGTAATACTGGCAGGCTTGTATGAGGTGGTGGATACTTCGGGATTTTGAGAGGGTAGCATAAGCAACAGTGAATAAACAAGAATTAAAAACTTCAGAAAATGCTTAACAACACCCTTTTGAGGCAAGAGGTCTTTAAAAGCCTGATGATATAGAACTAGATCTGTCCAATAACTGAGCAATTGTGCTGATTACTTGTGAGCAATATGTGTTATTTTGGTCTAACTAGAACACAAAAAAATAAGATCAGAAACTAAGATGCACATCCTGTGTTTAAATATTTATCAAAGAAAGAGAACATTACATTCTCATTGTCTGTTGGTGGTCTTTGGGCAGAACAAATCCACCAGCCCAGATCCTACAAAAGGCAGAAAAGCTATGCCTTTTCTCAATCTAGTGGCTAAAATGAGAATTATTGTAATTTCGTATTAGAGATCTGACTGTCGTATCACAAAAAGCCATTGCTAAAGAGCATTAGCTAGAGAAAAGCCAGGCAGTTTGCTTTCCAGTCCCTTCAGCAGTAAGCCAGTGAAGAGTTTTCATAGGTATGGGACAAAAGAGTTTTTCTGTGTTTTAACCTATTTAAAACTCCCTAAAACAAAGAATTCATCTTTTCTTGCTCACGTTTTTTCTGTTGCATGAGGGATTAAAAGGGATATATTGTGGCTGGTGACATTACACTGTGTTTTACAAAGCCTGGGAAGAGACACAAAGGATACAATACTACTCAGAAAGAATTCAGTGGTGGTGGTGGTGGTGGTGTTTTGCCTGGTATAAATACATGATAAGGCCCCTAGTATTTAACCTGAGACCTCAGTTAGATGTGGGAGAACTTTTTGTCATTAATGCTAATTGCTGTGCGTAATACTCTGATGTCTGAAAAAGTATTTTCTTTCTTTTTCTAAATATATGCAAAGAAAATAGATTTCTTTCTCCCTCCTTCTCTGCTGCTCTGTGAAGTTGAGCAACATAACAGTTCCTTTCTTGCATGTAAATGAAACATTTGTATTAATCCCCTGGTGTTCTGATGCCTAGAGGCATATTTTCTGCTTTCACTACTTCATCTAGTGTTGTATTGTAAGTAATTTACTGTGGCAAGAAGTCAATGCTCATGTTGCAGAAAGAGACAAAGGCACCACTGTTTCAAGTGCTTTGCCTTTCAGATCCATTTTTAATATTTGATTAAAATAAAATTGTACCAAAAAAAATGGAAAAGTACCTTTTTTATTATAATAGCTACAGTCAGAAAATTACATAGAAGATGCCAAAACATTTTTCATCCATTTATTATGTGAGCAGGAGATAAATACATGGTATTGTGCCCTCACCCTGTCTGAGCAACAGCTCTACTTGAAGGCTGTACAGGGGAAAGGTAAGCCTGAGTTCAACCTCAAGCTGGCTGACTCAAGTAACCTACAAGATGAAGGAGACTGGACCCTTGCCTCTTGCTGAGGCAGAAGAAAGGACCTTCCTCCTTCCTGCAACATGCCCCTGCATAAGATACAGCACTAGGGTTGGAGAATGCAGAGCGCGTGAATAACAGACAAGATCCAGGAAAAGCAGACATTGCAAAGTTCATCCAACCACCCACTTGCATTAGAACCAGTGCCATCAGAAAAGCATGTAAAGTATTTGTAATTAGATATTCGTTACTGAGAGGCATTGAAACACCTGATTGCCATCCAGAAAATTTTTAGTGGAACTAGAGGGTCGATACCAACAACTTGCTAGACTTCTAAGACGAGCTTTAAAATAGATGTAGCGATGGAATAGGATGGAGTTTTCAGTAATAGAGTCAGGGGCTGCTGATATATTAGAAACCAATAGGAAAACACCTGTGAAATGCCTCAAAGAAATTAGGGCTTGTTCCTTTAAAAAGGTGACATGGCTGGTAGGCCAACTAAGGTGCCTCTATACCAATGCATGCAGCATGTATAACAAGCAGGAGGAGCTGGAAGCCACTGTGCAGCTAGAAAACTGTGATCAAAATGTTATCACGGAAATCTGGTAGGAAGAATCACATGACTGGACCAGTACAATCAATGGCTATAAACTCTTCAGAAGTGACAGGCAAAGAAGAAAGGCTGGTGGTGGGGGTAAAAGAATAGATTGGCTGAAGAGAGCTGTCTTTGAAAAACAGTGATGAATGGGTTGAAAGCTTGTGGATAAAAATTAGGGGCCAAGCCAACAAAAGGAAACTTCATGGCTGGTGTTTACTACAGGCTGGCAGATCAAGTGGAGCCTGTTTATGAAGCGTTCTTAGTATAACAACAAGAAGCATCACACTCACAGGCTCCAGTCCTACTGGGGACTTCACTCATCCTGACATCTCCTGGAAAACTGGCACAGCAAGCTGTAAGCAGTCCAAGAAGTTCTTGGAGTGCATTGAAGACAATTTCTTAATCCAGGTGATAGACAGCCCAACCAGAGGAGAATGTTACCAGCATGGATGGAATAATCAGAAATGTCAAGATTGGAAGCAGCATAGACTGTAGTGGTCATGCCCTGGTGGAAATCACAATCTTGAGGAATATTGGTCAGGTGAAGAGTAAAGTCAAGACCTTGGATTTTAGGACAGAGAACATTCAGTTTAGGGAATTAGAGGATGGAACTCCCTGGCAGTCTGCCTTCAGAGATAAAGGAGCAGAACAGAGCTGGAAGCACTTTAAGGACATTTTTCTTCACAAGAGCTCGCGGTTCCCACATGTAAGAAATCAGGAAAGGAAGGCAGGACATCAAAATGGCTGAGTATAGTCCTGCTGGTCAAACTGAAACATAGGAAGGAAATGCACAAGCAGTAAAACCAGGGGTGTGTATCCTGGGAAGAATATAGGGGCACCTCATTGATGGGTCAGGAATGGGTCAGGAAAGTATCAGGAAAGCTAAGGGACAGTTATAGCCAAATTTGGTAAAGAAAGTGAAGAATAACAACAACAGTTTCAAGAGTATTGCCGATCAGGAAAAGAAGATTAAAGAAAATTTACTCCCCTGATAAAGAAGGCAGAACCAATGAGAACCAACATGGAGCGGGCTGAGGTACTCATCAGAAACTTTTACTTCAGTTTTCACTGGTAATCCCTCTGCCCCCATCTCTCAAGCCTCTGAATCTCAAGGCAGGGACTGGGGAAATGAAGTTCCTCCTGTCGTAAGCGAAGAACAGATTCCAGACCATCTGAGGAAACTTAACGTGCACAGGTCCATGGGACCCAACAAGATGCATCCCAGAGTTCCTGATGGAACTGGCAGACGTAGCTGCTAAGCCACTGTCCATCATATTTCAAAAGTCAAGGCGGTTGGGAAAAGTGCCCAAGGAGTGGAGAAAAGGGAATACTGCGCCAGCTTTGAAAAAGGATAAAAAGGAAGATCCTGAGAATTACCGACCAGTTAGACTCATCTCCATCCCTGGTAAGATCATGGGGCAAGACTGCTGGAAAACATGTCAAAACATATGCAAGACAGGAAGGTAATCAGAGACAACCATAAAGGCTTCACCAAGAAAAAATTGTGCCAGACTAACCTAGAGGTCTTCTGTGATGGAGTGACTACGTCAGTGAACAAGGGAAGAGCAACTGATGTCATCTACTTGGACTTCTGTAAGGCCTTTGATTCTGTCCCATGCAACATTCTTGCTGTTAATATGAAGAGACATGGGTTTAATGAATGGACTGTTAGATGGGCAAGGAACTGGCTGGATGGCCACATCCGAAGAGCTGCAGTTAACAACTGTGAGGATATGAGTTAAGGACTGTGAGGAAATGTAGCAGAACTGGGGCTGAAAAGTGGACATTAACTATTGGTGAGACTGTGTTCAGCCTCCCAGACAAACACAATTTCCTCATGGCCTGTCAGTGCTTGAGAGATCAACAGAAAAAAAGCATTCCTCAAAATACTGGTAATTCTCTGACACTCAACCAAGCCCAGAAGCATATGTGTACTTTGGATGCTGGAGTTGTGTCAACATCCTAAAGCATGCTCAATTCAGATAAATTTCAAAACAGAAATTTTATTAGCAAATATCTTTAGTTCTACAAAACAACAGGATAATGAAGATTTTTGGAAACTGGAGATCAGCAAAACAGAGTAAGCAGAAAAATCAGTTAAGATTCCTTCTTATCCTCCTGCTATGTATCAGATTTCTATTTCAAACCTCAGAGGTGCCAAAATTCTAAAAGAAATTGTTGCATTTTTAAAAAATCTTAAACACGTTGAGAAATTAAACTTTTCCTCTTAGGCTTACTTTAAGAGATATAGTCCTTTTTGTGTGCTTGTTTAAAAGTAGTTTGGTTTCGATTTAACATGAGGCAAAAGATAATAATGAAGTATTCAGGACAGTAAATATGTTAGATTTAACAGAACAATGAAGACTAAGATCTTAAAATAGGAGGCATTGTCAGTTATGCCTAAGTAATTGAACTTGGTTTAATGTATCATGTCCTGTTAATATTAATGTGGCATAGGTAGTAGACTCAAGACGTAAGTCTTGACACCATTTGGAATTTCCCATGCACTTCATGGACTCCAAGAAAAAAGTGGTCTATTAAAAGGAATCAAAAGAGCAACAGAGATTTGACTTCTCATGCAATAATAATCTGCAGGTTGTGCAAACTTTTCTGAGCTAAACAAATACTGAACAAAAACTACATTTAATTTTGAGGTTCTCAGTGAAGGGTATGCACTCAGCAAAAAAATGAAAAAAACAGCAGACTGTATTTGTAGGAATGTCTTGTTTGTAACTGCTCAAGAAGGGCACAAATTAGGCAAAATCTTGATATGTTGTGTCAAATAATTATCCTCCTCCTTAGATAAAAATCTTAGGAAGTGTGTTTCTGATAATTAGACCTACCATGCTTTCCACAGTATTTTTCGCTACATGTCCTGGGTTTTCTCTCAGTTTTCATGATTTCCCAATATTTTCTACACAGAATGAGAATGTCTTTATAAAATTCATTTTCTCAGGACACATTATCATTTTGTTTCTTTTTTTGTTCACTTCATTAATCTGTCATTTATGTGTGTTTTCTGTCCTGACTCACATTCACAACTCATTCAAAACTAATACTATCTGTGAAATTTACCAGTGTCTGTTTACTTCTGCACAAAAACAATTTCAGATTTTAAACAGAGCTAATCTTGAAACCAAATCTTCTCTTTCAGTTTCTTCCAAGAATTGACAAACTATACTACTTCAGTCTATGGTCACTGTAAGATTACATTCCCTGGTCTTTGGATGGCCTGTGGAATGAATAAAATACTTTGCGAATTCAGTTAACCTTAAACAGAGAATCTTGGAAGAAGACCCATTTCCCACAGAACAACTTCTTAAAATGTGTATCTCCAAGACAGGAGAAAAAGCTGACAAACTGCGACTGCTTTGAAGAAGTCAGATGATCTGGCTTTATAAAAGATGGATGATGTTTTTTTTTTAATCTAATGGCTAGTATGTAAGGGTAACTAACTCCAGAAAACAAAAAAGAAACCACAGAAGAAAGAGCTGCAAAGACAGCATGGACAAACGGTTGGAGAAGCGATTTCCAGAGATGACTGGTATGCTAACCATTGTAAGCAAAAACCAGACATCACGTATGTCTAATGAATTAAAGTAAAATATATGTACATAGCCTATGCTTAAACCAATGTTCATTGAAATGATACCACAGATTTTTCACTATTAAACAACTTATTGGAACAATAAAAATCCTTTCCTTACTGCACTTTCACTTTTCTATATTTTAACTCAAATTTTATGGATCTTTTAAGGCAAGATCACTTGCCTCTTCCTTCCCTGCTACACTACTGGAAGATATTTAAAAGCAGCTGTTGGTCTGATGGCTACCCTTCTTTTGTAGTAGTTTTTTCACAGTACAAACGATTTCTGTAGGAAAGAACATGATGTATCATGTAGGGAGCAAACGTATTACACTTCCTCTAGCCTAATGAAACACTTTTGATGGAAGTGGAATTCAATACATGTTACTCTTTTCCTAAGTCACAAATGTCAGAAAATGTACCATTCATACAGGCTAGCAAGGTGTCTACAATGACAAAGCAACCTGGAAGACCTCTTTTCTCTCTAAGAGGCAAGAATGGCTCTCCTAGGCAGAGAACGTAAATGGTGAGTCTTTTTCTTTTTCTGTGCTCATGCTTATCTCTGATCTGTCCTGTCAAAAACACTGGCAGACATGACTTCCCTGACTTTGCTGACAGAAAGTAGCAGCAGAGAAAATACAGTTAAAAACAAAACCCCAGACATTAAATTTGAGAAGCTAGAAATGTCACAATGGTACAATGTTCCAGCCTTTCTCCACTAGCAATTTGTGATGTCATTTGTACTAGGTCACACATGCAGTGAGTTTGGTTCTTAATTCATCTTCAGTGAACATTTGTCTATATCACAAAATCAGAATATATTTCTGCATGACTGATAATCTGTGCTCGTGAGAATCTTAGGACTGGAAAATCAAGGGTTCAGAAGTCGGAAATGAAATAAACTGTTAGAGCTGTTCAAGAAAACTTGACTAGCACACATGGCATTGTACCTGTGTTTTCAGCTCTGTGATTATTTTAGTATTGAAAGTAGATTGTAGTATTGCTATGCTTTTAGGCTTCATTGTCCAGGAAATGGTTGTATGCATATGTGCGCTTCTTTGTATTGTCTACTTTCTAATTTAACGTCTCTGCTAATGGTTTTCAATATGAGTGTTTGTCTGCCTGAAGAGATTCTTTGGAATCTGGAAGAAGCACTACTTGCTTCCTGATACAGCCATACAAGTTTTCAAAAAAGAAATTTCACAACTGGTTCTTTAGTAACATTGTCCTTAGTGAAGCGACATGCATAAGATTTAGTCAATTTTGACCTTTGAGTTAGACTTTTAGTTCAAGAAAAGACAAACATGGATATTAAATTGTGGGCAGATGACGAAATAAAAATAGACCCAGAAATTTTTTTTTTTTAAAGTGGATATTATTAGTGAATGCCATTTATCATAATTTGAGTGGTAATCTTAGGACGGTTATTTGTTATATTTTATAGTGTTTTTATTTTTCAGGCGTTATACAAATAATAAGATTGCACTTCATGATATTTTAGTACATCTTTGCACTTATTCTTTGTATCTCTTGCAATGAATAGTGGCAAGTCATACTCAGAATCCTGTGGAAAGCTTTTGCATGGTATTAAGAGGAGTGTGGCCAGAAGGTAAAGGGAGGTTCTCCTTCCCCTCTACACTGCCCTAGTGAGGCCCCATCTGGAGTACTCTGTCCAGTTCTGGGCTCCCTGCTTCAAGAAAGATGAGGAGCTACTGGAGAGAGTCCAACGGAGGGCTACGAGGATGGTGAGGGGACTGGAGCATCTGTCCTGTAAGGAAGGGCTGAGGGAGCTGGGCTTGTTTAGCCTGGAGAAGGCTGGGAGGGGACCTTATAAATGCTTATAAATATCTCAAGGGCGGGTGTCAGGAGGATGGGGTCAAGCTCTTTTCAGTTGTGCCCAGTGACAGGACAAGGGGCAATGGGCACAAATTGAAGCATAGGAAGTTCCATCTGAACATGAGGAAGAACTTTTTCCCTCTGAGGGTGACGGAGCCCTGAAACAGGTTGCCCAGGGAGGTTGTGGATTCTCCTTCTCTGGAGATATTCAAGACCTACCTAGACACAGTCCATGTGCAGCCTGCTGTAGGTGACCCTGCTTTGGCAGGAGGGTTGGACTAAATGACCCACAGAGATCCCTTCCAGTCCCTACCATTCTGTAATTCTGTGGTTCTATGATTCCGTAGTTTAAAAATTTTTTAAGGTGTTAAAAATATTTTTCAGTCTGTATTACATTTATTGCCCAGATGGAAAAAATAAAAATTTCAGCAATTTTTGTATTGAATTTATTGATTATATACACTTTTTTACAGGCTTTCTCTAGCTACATATTTTACAAAAGTATTATCCACTGCTTGGCCCCGTCTCTTATGTGTCTCAAGACTGCCAATATTGTTCTGTAGGCAACAATAATGTGGTCAGTTCTTCCATGAGAACTCTGATATCACATCATTCAATATACATTTCTGACAAAACAATTTACAAGCTAACTCTTCTCCTCATTACAGACTCATAATATGTCAACAGGAGAAATGGTTAAACAAAATGGTATGATGGAAGAGGGAATGTTTCACTAAGACAGATTTGTATTTCTGTTGCTTCTGTTATGTGACAAAACCACAAGTAGATATGCTATCTACAATGATTTACAAAGCATCTCATAATACTTTATAATTGTAGAAATGGTGCTGGGTGTCTGAGAATGATTTACCGCAATTTGTCACATTTTGAAACTATTCCAAAATAGCGTGGTGACATATACTAAAGAGCTTTCAATGATATCCAAAATGGTTCATTTGTTATGTCAACTGGAAGGCATTAAGTGATATCTGAAAATCATTTTAAGATTTATTGAAGTGATTTTAAATATCCCTTAATGGTAATTTGGCACACTGCACAGGCAGCATTGTCATTAAGCAAGATAAGAAAATCGTTTCATCACATCTTAAAATTATTCATATCATTCTGTAGTTCTAATAGCATTGGTAGTGAAATCTATCACTTCAAAAACACAAGTGCAGTAGAGCAAATGACTTCTGTCAACATCAAAATTGGTGAGCAATAAACTGTAAGGGGCTGATATTACATATATATACATTAATAATGCTGAAAATGTACAGCTCAAAGGAAATTATATTTCAGAAATTGCAATTTATAATCACTTTCTAAAAGCACTTATAATAAAAAGTGCAACTACTTTTAAAGCCAAATGGCTTGACTTTAAAAAGTGATGTTGTAACTGATCCACTAGTAATTTGCAAAACAATTTCTTGTTTCACCAAAAAATCAGTACCTCTCATCAATATGCTATCTAAAGGCTAAAATAATACACTCTTTACAAAAATTGGTGTTGCTTCTCTTTTGGAAGGCATGTACACTTTTTAATAAATTCACTGTCATGTTTCCAGCTGATGAGGATATTTTCTATCCTCTAATCATTTTTTATGAGGACATTCAGGTTATAGATTGTCCTTACACCAAAAGTACAGGAAGAACATGTGCATAAGTGCACATGCTCACACATGCTGGTACCCATACCGTTATTTATACTGCACATCCAACTGTATGGGAAAGTCCTGTGAATTTGGGTTGTTTACAAATGTAGTGTTACCTAATGAAACAGACTATACTGAACAACATATTTCTAAAAGCATAAAAAAGAATGTTTTCAGCATGTAAAAAACCATACTCATACAAACTGAATAAATTTTGAAGTTGTCACTCACAGACTCATTGCAATGCAATGAAATGGAACTAGCTCTTGAAGTCAGTGTTAGAATTTTATTATAAAATTAGTAGAAGTCAGTATTTTTTAAACAAAATCTATTTATGTTAGTGAACTTTTGAATAAAATATTTTCCCATATTAAAAATACTTGGTTTTTGTCCCCACAGAAAATTCTTCAAATATTAGTGGACACAGATTATTTTTAGCCATTTCTCATTTGGTAAAAATTCACCATTTTGATAGATAGACTATATATGCAAGCACAAAGAAGTACTGAGCTGTCTTTTCAGTAGTGACGAGAAAAGACAACTGGGCCATTTTCATGGGAGAAAAATATTACATAGGCACACACATGATATTTTCACATCTCCTCTAAGTAACAGCATCCTGCTGAGCAACTTAGAGGACTCTTTTGTGAACGGTTCTCACATTTGTTAATTTCTGCATTGCCCAGAGACTGGTGACGGATGCATATAAATACAATGGCCTATTCTACTGTTTTCACTAAAAAGTCATACTAGAAACATCTTTTCAGTGAAAAAGCCTGCTTAAGAAAGGATAGTGTATTATAAATAAAATGAGATTCTTATTAAAACCTTGCTGCTTTTTTAAAGATATGAAATAAAGTGGCTCCTTTAAAACTGAGAGCTATTCAGTGTTGTATCTATGAGAATGGTCTGAAGTCATGCTAGATATTGTCTTTATAGAAATAAATGCCCTGCAACAGATTTGAGTAAAAGTCATTGTTGTCACAATTTGCACTCTTGTCAAGCCTTCATGAATCAAAAATTATCTGAATTCATCTAATCAGAGCCAGAGCTTAGTTGAAAAATTTTTGATGATAATAAGAAGCTGGATTTTATCACAAAATTCCACCTTTCAATGTTAAAGATAAAACAATTTTTTGAAAAAAAAATCACATTTCCTTTAAAGTCAAGGAGTCCCTTTATAAACGTTTGTCCTTTGAATTTTCCATTAAAAAATTACAATTCCTTTCCTACAGTATATGATTTAAAATCTTTTAATATTCTTAAGGTACAGTAGGTCTTGATTTTGATTCCTTTACTATACAGAATCTGTACGACAAATAGGTAAACAATACTGTAAAAATAAACTAAATTTCTAGGGCACCTTCTGGATCACGCAGGGTCAAGGTGTCTCTCGCACCACTCTCCTCAAACACTTTCTTCCTTCCTTTTTTTTCATTTTTTCCCCCCAGTAATATGACAGAATATTGCAAATAAAACATCCTAAAGTTCTTACGCAATCAGAGTCCAACAAGTACATCTAGGGCTACATGGGACTTCCAGTCTGTGCAATGACAAATTCTTTCCTGTTGAGAAGGAAGAACTTCCCCATGCCATTTTCAGTCACACTTTGCTCAGCTCTTGGCAGCCCAAGGTTACACAGAAATGTGGAGCTTCCCGTGCTACAAACAATGCCTTTAAGCATTTCTTCAAATTTGACATGCTTTCCTGTGAGCGTCATGGTATTTAGTACTTCTATTGATACAAAATAGAGACAATATTCTGTGATGCATGATGTACGAAAAATTGTTGTCCTGGTTAACAGAGAGCATCTGCCACTCTGGTTATTGCCTCCCTGCTCTAAACAGTGGCAGTTGTGGATCTTCAAATTAATTTAAACTTTATGCTTCAACAAGGTTTATGTTTTGGGCTTTTGAGACTTAGAAGAAGTATTTCCTTGGCTGCTGTTTAGATAAAAGCAGAGATGCAAAGCAGATTGTGTAAAACAGAAATCTTGAACCACGAATAAAGAATAAGAAATATAGAAGGTTTATGCACAACAACTTATCTTTCAGGGGACCGTGTGTGAGAGATCTTCTGCTTTTCTGGATGTGAGAAAACCAACAGAAGAATATAGCAAGCTTACTCCCTGTAAAATTCTTCCTGTGTGGGTCCTTTTAGGCTTTTTTGGGCCATGAGACCATTAAACTACTACCACTGAAAAACTGTTATGCTCGGATATCATGGAATGCATACAGAATGCTAATATTCTTCAATATATTGTATTTACTCAGCAGGAGTATTTTAAAGAGAACAACAAAAAACAAGCTTGGGAGTTAATATGTTTGAATTTTTCAGAAGTTATTTTTCAGGGATCTGGAAAGATATTTTTATTATTTCCATTAAGATTTCTGGAGATTAGCATATGTAAACCATTATTAATTTCATAAGCACCCTAACTTTGGGGGGAATATCCTGTGTCTACATTCCTCTCAATATTGATCAATGCCTCTGCATAATGGTAGAGCTTCTGTCACTAACCTGAACAATTCTAGGTAGGTAAAAACCTGTTTTCCTTGCCATTTTCTAAATATCATTAAAAGGACATATTTTCATAAAAATAAGGAAATTGTCTATGGCTTCCTTGAGCTCATCCTGTGGCTCCAGCTGGTACAGTATTTCCTACTGTGCAAAAATGTCTGAATGTGATATTAAAATGTTTGCTGTATTTCACATGGAGAATGTACATGATCTGTAACTACACTGTGATCCTTCAGGACAAAAAAAAAAAAAAAAGCACCATATGAGTGATATTTGTGGTCTAAAAACGTTACTAGAAGCCTGAGCTCAGCTTATGCCATGCAAGACAAGTTCTGTCACACCAAAGTAAAATTTTGTTGAGATGAGCATACTCCCTGGCATCTTTATGCTCCCTGATAAAGAATGACATAACCTTTGGACAGGCGTGTGTAACAGTCTCATCTTCCACGATGGTGGTATGATTATGTTGTTAGTCTAAAGGAAGAGAGAAAGAACAAGTAAGAAGCTGCAGGAGGGAGACTCATTTTGGTAAGGACACCATGAATCATGTTAGTGTGTGCACTCTGCTATTATATGCCCATTAAAATATCGTAGAATTTTCTTACTATATTTATCTGAAAGAAAAAATTCTGCAAAGAAGTACGCTCAACTACAGATAGGGTAGTTTGAGATTCTTTCTGTTAAAATGAAGGAATCCTTAGTAATTACAGTAAACTCAGCATGCCTTGGTTATTGTAAAATCATTCACTGAAGTGTATGCATGCATGCATTATTGCATGTATATATAAATATATAGAAATACACAGAAAAAAGGATTTTTATATATAACTAAAACTTGAGGTAGACGTAGATTGATCGGAATTTAGCCAATGAACAATGATGAACATTCAGCAGGTTGGAAGTTTTGCAGCTTGAGAGAAGTGCTTGAATATACAGCTGTGGAAGGAAGAACTGATTAGTATTTTTGTTGTTTTGTTTTGTTTTTTTGTTAGTTATATACTTCCCACATAGCTGGTTTGTTCCAGGGGACACAAGATTTTAAAGAAAACGATGATTTGGGTGCGTAGGAGACCCAGCCATGCACTATGTAGAAGGTCTTCAATACTCAAGTGAAGGGTGGCAATAATGCACCAGGAGGAGTGCAAAGATTAAGAAGTCAGCAGGACTGAATCCTATTTCAAACAGAACTTAGGAATTCCACAGGCACAGAGCTTCAGGTTAGGCAGCCATAGGGATTCAATTAGCAGGATTTAACCTTCAGAACTTGCAAAGAATATCAAGGATTACTATTTATTACCCTTTTCTTAAATTCTGAAGATTTTATAGCAATATATTTGAAGTGGAAGTAGTGTTGGGGTACACAAGTACACTGTTTGCAATAGATGTATAATTGTACGAACTGTTAGAATATTTACTGAAACAAATTCTGTTTTATAATAGCATAAAAGTGTTTTTTCAAGAAACCAGATGAAACCAGGATGCCTATGCTTCCAAAACTGGAAAAAAAAGACTGGGGTGGGGGGAAATAAATAATTTCATATATAGGATTTCACTGTATCTTCCTCTGATTTCTGCGAAAATAAAAAAATAATCCAAGTCCCTTCATCTTCCTTCCTCCAAAACACTACCAAATTCTGATAGAATTCTTTTAATCTTTTGCTTTCAATTCTGTATAAAGAGATTACTTGGTGTTACATTGAATGTAATAGCATTAGTGCAGTCATTTCTATCTAATAGTCAAGTGTTAACTGAGAAAGGTTTCTGATTTGTACAGGAAGCCCATCCATCCAGCAAGACATTCTTGTGTACAAGAGACAAAAGATCCACCTGCAGTTTTTTTTATTGAGGAAATAAAAGCACAGAACCACAGGTTATTATTTCTCCCTTTCTGTTTGAGGAATATTTCTCTCTCTTCTTCTGATCTTCTGGTCAAGTTATCTGCCCTATATCTTCATTCCATTTACTCACCTTTCATCTCTCAATGCAAAATAATGCCACAGAATTTTTTTTGTTGTTGTTAGTGCCTGTTAACACAGCATTAGTGACATTCTCAGAACTACTAGTCAGGCATACACTCTAAATACCAATCAAATCATAAAGGAGATCCACCTCAACTGATCTGTTCTTTGCTCTGGTTTATACCTAGGATGCTGAATCAGAAAATAGTCCTGAAAAAAGTCATAGCTCTGAAACTCAAATGTGTTTCAGAGCTTCAAAAGTGCTTGAGAAAACACAGTGTACTGCAAAGCCAGGCATCTAGGGTTCTTTCTCTTGGAAAATAATTAGAGTTCCAAAACCTAGAATAGTATAAAGAAATTGTTTTCACGGAAGTATCTGTATGTAAAATCTCTTCGTCATCTTTCTCCATCTTTATTCTTTTTGATGACGCCTCCTAGCTATCAAGCAATATCTCAGTTTTTCCCACCAAGTGGTTGTGTAAGATAGATCATGTTTTCTACATGTAAACCTCAAATATTTAATCATCAGAAAATGACAGATGTTAATACCCCGTTCAATAACTACATTAATAGTTTGACTCCTGAGTCAGTGTTAGTTTTATGAATGTCATTGATTAAAAGAAAAAAAAAAAGATGTATTAGGAAACCACATGCCCAAAAGGTATACTTTATTTGTACTCTTGTGTATTTTCAAAATACTAAAGAAAATTAAAATAAGAGGTAGAAAAACTTTGCTAGTGTTAACAGTTTTCTTAGAATAAGTAATCATTTGACTCTATAGATACAGTTTTTATCCACATTGTTGATTTCATTTACAGGAGAGAGGGGACAACTTGCCATATTTGTTAGCATGTTTTTCTGTTGCGATTTACTTTTCTTAAATTTTTTCAGAGTTCAGATGACAGTGTGCGGTTTAGACTTCTCGCTGCTAACAGGACAGACGGTTTTTTAAAACAAAGCCACAGTAGAAAGACATCAAAATGTAAAATTAATAAAAAAAAAGTACCTAGAAGATTCAGCTTGTAGTTCAGCAATGGAAACCATCTGTCTCATTATTTTCCTTGTAGTATTGAGTATGTCACAGGTTGAATGTCTAAGCACATCTGTAGTAAGATCACCATTTATTTTACATTTCAAGTATTCACAGAATCACAGAATCACAGAATCACAGAATCACAGAATTGGAAGGGACCTCTGTGGGTCATCTAGTCCAACCCCCCTGCCGAAGCAGGGTCACCTACAGTAGGCTGCACAGGATCTTGTCCAGGCGGGTCTTGAATATCTCCAGAGAAG
>Ga0065711_1032992_pt1 | contig 26295 bp, 7 predicted proteins | sample Hoacrofraction12_FD_59098 | JGI IMG/M metagenome (GOLD analysis project Ga0065711, IMG submission 59098) | Hoatzin crop microbial communities from Cojedes, Venezuela - Epithelial fraction 12 v2 (version 2) | ecosystem: Host-associated > Birds > Digestive system > Esophagus > Crop | place... | reverse complement strand
GCAAACTAAGTGACAGAAGGAGTAGCAAAGGGCATTAGAATTTCTCTTATGAGAATAAAAGACTTCCTCTACTCCTTTTTTTTTTTTGGAGGGGGGGGGGCAGGCAAGGCAACAGAATTCCCACAAAGTGCATTTTAACATCTTTAGATACGCAAAGACTTGCTGCATATTCGATATACTGGAATGTTTAATAGAGCTTAAAAAGGTGTGTGTTTTAAAAAAAAAAAAGTCTCATAGTAAGATCAGCCAACAGCCAATTCTCAGGTAAAAAGCAACTACTGGAGCCAGTATGATAATTTCAATTATCCAACTACTATCTGTCTGTGACATCATCTGTCTAGATTTCATTATGCTTCATACTTCTGGAAAAGCACACACTTCAGTGTTCCAGACAACGATTCTTGAGTATTTTAAATCAACCTATCAAACCTCAGGTACAGAGTTCACAGCTTTTTCTCTGCATAGTCAAAAGCTAGCTTTGTAGGTACAGAACTATAATGAAGCATCAAGAGCTTTCAATACAGCACCTTTCCAAATAAAACAACAAGAAATATCTCTATCTAACTTGCATTTAATTTGCTGACTGCAGTAATTCAAATACATTCTTCCATATCCAAAACCTCATATCTCCCTTTACCACTACTAGTTTCACGAGAAACCCAAAATTCCTGGGAAGTGAGTCAACACCCAGCATGTTGGAGAATTCAGTTATGGGAATATCCATTCATCCATAGCTGGTAAATCTGCCCGGCCAGTTGTTACCAGTTCTTAAGTCAATAGCTACTTTAACTGCTATAAAAGCCCCATTACAGCCAGAAGATATACATAGACAAAATACTGAAAGCAGATGCTCCAGCAAGTGTATTATTTCTTTCTCTGTCATCACTGGATAACTCTTTGGACTGTTGTTATGCTAACAGATTCTCATCATCACTGTAAATGACCACCTTCTCTGAAAGCACAAGCCAACTTGTTTCATCTTGCAATGGAACTGACTAAGCTTGCTCCTACTCAATTAGAGTCAGTTACAGGAGCGGTAAATCAAATAAATTTGTTTGCTTTTCATTAGTTTTCAGAGATTTGAGTTAATTAAATTACTAATTATCAGAATGAACGAGACTCCTAAGGCTAAGATTTTATATGAGTCATCTCACTTTCAACCCAATGAGCCAAAAACTGTGGGGCCTACACATTGCTCCAACTAGGAAGATAATGGAGTCTGGCATGTTTGATGCCATCCATTTTCTTTATAATTACAGCACGCTAGTGTATTTCCCCCAACACAGCAGAAATCAAAAAGGGCTAGCTTTGTTTATAGCTCCAAACCACTTCTAATAAGACCTTGAACCAGAAAAATCTTCTGTTTTTGGCAGTGAGAAGCAGTGGGAGGTTGGGGATGGAAAGTCACACTGGAAAGCTTTGCTCAAGGTACATCTACAGGTTGCTTGATCCATCCTTGGGGCCCTTTTCTGCAGTTCTTCCTGTTTATCTCACATCTCTTCTGTAGATAGTGTCTCCCAGAAGCCAAGTCTCCCTCCCTCAGATTCCTTGAGGGCTCCACTCTCACAGTTGCAGCCTCCTAACTGAAGCATTTGAATTCAGTTTACTTCAGGGAAAGAGGCACACTAAGAGCTTTTGATGTGTTTTATATGAATGTGTATAACACTATGAAGTATTACAGTTTCCCTCTTCTGCAGGATGAAAATGCTCAATTAAGCATTTTTTTGGTACACACACAGGACTCTTTACACAGATGAAATTCCTGTTATAGTTCCTGTCATGTTGTACAGACAATATACAAAGCGAGACAAGAATTTCACCAATACTTCCCTGGTAAGAGAGCACCTAAGCCAGCAGTTGCTTTCAAAGAGAAGTAACCCAAGGAGCCACGCATATGAACTAGCCAAACAGCTGTTTCATTTCCTAAACATGTAATCTCCCTAGAAGCAACACAGGTGAGAACATCTTAAACATTCCTCTCAAGAACATAAATGTGTGGTGGCTTAAATGCTATCTTAGTAACAGATATGTAGGACAAAAGGCAAAACTCTTCCACTTCCCCTCCAACACGGCTGGCCCTAGAGAAGAAACAGTGGAAATTCTATCAATTCCTCAAACCACCAAGGTGAAGACATCCCTACTAGACATCTGCAATCAGTTAGTAAAAACTGATCTGCAAGAGAAAAAGCAGAGCTCTCATGGATGATCATCATGTAGCCTTCACATGCTACTTACCAGGACTACTCGCCTGTCATAGATTCATGGAATATCTCAACTTGGAAGGGAGCCATAAGGATCAAGCCCAACTCCCCACCCCTCACAGGACTACCTAAAACTAAACCATACGTTTAAGAGCATCATCCAGACACTCCTTGAGCTCTGACAGGCTTCGGAGGCCAACGTGCTGCAACCACCCTTGTTGGAATACAGGTTAGAGAACTGTGCAAAGTATGAGAAATACAAATTAACTCTTTGCATAAGGCTCTTCTCTAACTTGAGTGAGCTAAACCCAAGTCAGTCGTGTCACATCATTGCACAAGCAGCGTACAGACAGAAGCCAAGCTTCCAATTTAGTTTTTGATCTTAATATTTCCAATTAGCAATTTCTTTTCCAAGATGAATTTTTTTACAATCACTTGATACTCAGAATTGGAAGAGCTGGTGTCACTTGAAACACACATTCTATAGGACACAACACAATAAGTTTTAGCCTATTCATTTGGCAGAGTAAGTTTTACTACTTCTTTCTAGCATCAAGTGACAGCACTATATCTTCCTGTGGAGAAAACAGATCATCATGGTCAAGTTACTTATCTTTCCTTTGACTTGCCTAGCAATATTCTTTTAATTGTTTTCATTGACAATAACACAGAAAGTAAGAGTTCTGTTCCTCACTGAATGGGGAACTGCAAAGAAAGAAGCAAAGAATTCCAGTGCTGAGCACATCCCAGAGCACTCTCACTGCTGCAGGACCAAATCTTCTGGTAGTCAAGATTGACTTAAGACGTAGCACACTGCTTCACAAAAATCCATCAGTTGCCAACTTACGTCAAACTGTGTTACATGCACACCACTAAACCCAGGACCACCACTAGCCCCAACTGCTTCATTAAACACAAGATTAATTTCAGTGCTCAAGTATCTAAAGTGATTCTGACCTGACACCACTGTTATTTTCATCACTTTTTTTTAAACACGTTTTTCATTTGCATTCATTCTGTATCTTCAGGCTAAACCAGATGCACATTTAATTCTTAACCCAAACCACAAGGGCCAGCAGTTTTCCCTGAGAGATCTGATCCTCAGTCTTTTAATCCCAGCAACTCCAGGAAAGCCACAGATCAAAACTCACATAGTCCCAATCAGAAGAGTTAATTAGAGGAAGATGAATGTATTTTGTATTGAATAAATAAATAAAATCTATTTGACCAGCTTTCCGTACAAATCAATCACTGGAATATCGGGATTGTCTGACACAATACTATCAGGTGTATTTTATGACCATTTTTTTCAGCCATATTTGCTAATCCTGATCAAAGATCAAGTTACTATACTTTAAACAAATAAATAAAAAAGCATTTCCTAACACTATACAAGAGAGTACCCCCACAGAATTCAGAAAGGAAGAATTATATCTGCTATAGGATAACTTCAATATCACTAACAGAATTTTCTTTCTAGTTCTTGAAAGAGATAGAATCCAATCAACACAGAAATAAACACATTAATCCTATATACTATCTACCTTACGGTTACTGATATAATCCATATATTTGTAGTGGTTAAATTATGGGTCACTTCTGTGTTTTTCACATAGTTCTTGTTAATGGATAGCGAATTAATAAGCACTTCAAGGACTAGAATTGGTATTCAGATTTATTTACAACTCAGTCTTTACGGATCAAAAAAGCTCTGCATGCAAGGAATCAACACCTGGAAGAGTAAAATTAGTGAACAAAACACCAGCTTTTCAACACTGCTGCACTGTGGACAGCAAAGCACAAAAGTGCACTTCTTGCATTTGGCTTTGACCCAAGTAGCATAGAGTTTTATCAGTAGTTCACCTGGTCAGCTGCCCTGACACCTTGTACTTAATACATTATAACCAAAGATGAGTGATGGCAGGAAGCATTGTTTTCTGCTATAGCTTGTACCAGAACAAGACTCTCTGCTTCTGAAGAGAATTCTCCGTATACTTGAAAACTGTGAAGCATAGACAAGCCCACTGAGACTATGCTTCAGCCTGTCTCGCTGCAGATTAACAAGTGATCAGCTCACTGCCAGCCTCCTGCTCCAAGATTTCTGCAGACATATTAATTGTTCTGGTGAGCAAGAGCCTGATGCGACCCAAGACATTACCTTTTCCGGAAGCTGTTTCTTTTTATATGACCAGACACTCCTAGATACATAAAAGTAAGTCTCAGAAAGCCATGTACATAACCGGTCACAGATCTGATTTGCAAGCACACTCACACAATATGAAGTAGCCAGCCAAAACATATGTTGTCTAAGTACTCTACAAAGTAAAAAGCTTCCTTGTGGCTGGTCAAGACAAGCTAGTCATCATCATGGCCCAAACGGGATGCCTGAAGCTGCTGTTGCAATGTGAAAAACTCTCATGTGTACTATGGCCTTTCAAGGAAACAAACTGGGAAGAGAAACAATCACCTCATCACTTCAGTTTCATATCTTCTGTTTTATTTTAAGGCTTACTAGTGAGAGCTTTCATGTGTCTGGGGAACTTACGTTTGTTTAAGTTTCCAGTCTTAATGTTTGCTTAACAGAAATTATTTGTAAACTTAGTGTTGCCATGTCCAATCTCTATTTGTATTTGTTTCTCCAGCATTTTTCCTCCCTCCTGTGTTTATTTCTGCATTGACACATCAAGGGGAGGGCTTGCTTTTGGCACACACTCTTGCCAAAACAAATTGTTTTATGCACAATTTCCTTTCATCAGAACTTCAATCTATCAACAACTTAGTATATTGCATAGAAGCATATATCAGGGTTGAAAAAATCTCATGGGGGGGGAGCAGTACACATGTTGATGCCAGAAAGATGAAAGGAAAACATTTCTCTGAATTAAAGGCCTCTTAGCAGCACAGTTGAAACACTACATCCCAAGTTTTGTTTTGTCCTTAGACAAGTTCAACCCTTGATTAAATCATGTTTACAAATAATTTGGGATCAATCCTCCTCTCCTGGAAACAATCAACAAAAAGTTTAAAGTAGAACATTTTCTCTTTTTTGGCAGGGGAGGGAGAGACTAGGGGGGCAGGTAGTTAAAAAATAAAGTCAGTAGAAGAGCAGAACTAAAGAAATTCGTTGTGAACTCTATCTCAAGTTTGCCTATAAACTGGCAAGTAAAACCTATGGCAGTTTCAGCGAACATACTTCGGTGTATTAGTAACAGTGATCCAAATCAAAGCCCTCCACAAATCCCAGCTCAATGTGTACGTTCATTTCTAGGATTATTTTCCAGATACAGATTTGCAGATATTAACTAGAATAAACAGAATGAGCTTAGCACTTCACATGCAAAACTGAGATATAATACAGTATATTAAGTAATCTCTGTTGTCCGATCCAATTGGTATTTGGCAAAAACATCTTTGATAAAGGCTAACTGTCAACAACTTTTTTTCATGTTTCATTTCAAATTCTGTTCATTGTCAACAAGTTCTGCATGGTAAAGAGGACAGGCTTTATGTCAGCTACACTATTTTGAAAAATTTGGGTTTTTTAAGTAGTAATACAGTGTCAAACAACCTGATGCTCCTTATGAAATCAGTGTTGGCACGCAAGGTTAACCTACATCCAAGCAGGTAGGAACTGCCCTCAAAGATGCTTGCCTACAAGTTTTATTATTCCAAAGGCATTCACCATGAACTATTAACCAGTGCATAACAAAAAGCCATGAAGAAGTAGGAAATTTGGATGTGACAGGTTCACTTTGCACTATGTTGTACAATATTGACACTTTTTTACAATATCAATACTTATTATCTCAGATCACCAGTACTATCCTTTAAGGACAAAAGATTTTGGAGAGAAGTCACAGCACATCATTCACACCACAGCATTAGCATTTCATAGTTGTGTATCAAATACATGTAGCATGCCTTTCATTGCTACATGAGCAAATTTTCCTGACATACTACCATAAAGGTAGGGGATCAGGGGAGCAAGAGGATGATGCAGTGACATCAAAGCTGGTATGCAGGCTGCTTGCTCAAAAACAGCTGAAAGTCTTGCTTTCCCTTTGGTGATAAGTTTATGGATTGCCATTTACAGATGAGTTAGCAGGGACGTTTGTAGGTGGATGTGAGCTCTGTTTCCTATCCTCACATTTATATCAGGACTTGTTAGGTAAAACTTGATCAGTATGGAAGTCAGTTTCAGGTTATTATTACTGAACCTCAATAAAAAACAAAAATCAAGTGTCACATCAATGAGATCTTGAAAGTAAAGACACATACTAACGCAGAGAGGAGTCAGCAATACAAGTACCTAACATCGGGATGAATTTGGCTGTAATTGGACTAACCTCTAAGAATAAAAAACACAAACACAACAAAAAAATTACTCTGCTTCTTCGGAGAAATGTTTGCCTTGATCATTTGAGCATGTACAGGACTATTTGCTTGGATAACACCAAATAATATTGCTAGTATCGCACCTTCATCCTTCTTTAAACCTAAACTAATACCTATTAATTTACTGAGTTCAACTGAACATCATTATGTATTGATTATGTTTCAGTCAACCAGCTATATTGTTATTTATAAAGCAGCTCTACCTTCAGAAGCTACAGATGAACAACATTTATGTTTCCAAAGACTTCTTGCGTCTTACCAGCTTTAGACCAAAATGACATTTGAACAATATCCACACCAGTGTGCCAGAGTAAGAGGAAAGCTCAGGTTAAGATCAGCAGAATGTAGGGCAAGAGGCTATAAGCACTGCTCCCCATCACCCCTGGCTAAACTTGCTCCTTTAAATGAGAAGTCTATCTCTTTATAAGACAAGGGGTGAAGATGATGCACCAGCCTAAGTTTAACAACATGTCTGGATAAAGCAACTTCATTTAGGAGTACAACCATTTAGAAAAATGCCTTAGTTTCAGATCAAAATAACTCTACTCATGTTTTCAAAGCAGTTCAGTTTGAATCATTCGGCCAATACAGAAGACTCGTCACATACAGCCCTGCTCCTCCTCTGTGCCAAGAATACAGTGTAGACATGCTGCAAGAAGAGTGCAATCACCTAACACAGGCCAAGTTTTTGTCCTGACTGGGCAGAATTTAAGCCACAAAATTCATTTTATACATATACCCAGTGCAGGAATAGTTGGCAGAATTCTGGAAAAACCTTTGAAATATCAGCACAAGCTTAGAAACTGACCAATAGGAGCTGAAGGAAGGTTACCTAAAACTAACACTGTGAAGTAATTAGCCACCAAATTGAGTTTAAATGAATTTCAGTCCTTTTGTTCATGCAGCAAGTCATTTTCTTGAGATCGCAGATGTCCAACAGATCATACAGCTACATTTCATAAACCTGTCAGTCTCATGTCTGGCCTCACAACAATCTTACAGGAAAATTGTCAACTAACAGTCTATCTAATATATCCAGACAAAATTTTCACGTAATTTTAAGTTTCAAAAAAAAGATTAATTTTTACCACACAGCTTGGTGTCATCAGCAAACTTGCTGAGAGTGCACTTGATCCCACTGTCCATGTGGGCAAAGATGTTAAACAATGCCAGGCCCAATACTGACACCTGAAAAACATCGCTCATTATTGGTCTTCACCCAGGCATCAAGCCACTGACCACAACCCTGAGTGTGACCAGCCAGCCAAGTTCTACAAGTGTTTGTGGTTCTCTCATTAGTCCTAACATATGGACAAAACTTTCTTCTTGATTTGCAAAGAAATTTAAGAACAGTGTTATGAGCATTAACCATAATGCCACCAGACAGTATATCAATAATTCCTACTTGACAATATGCAGTGGAAATTAAAATGTGCCCTCATTTTCTTTTCCTCATTTCTGGATAACCTGCTGTTTCTTCTCACAGTGTTCAAATTACTGTCTCTTAACAACATGACAAGACTGGTAGCTGAATGTCTTAAGAGTAAGCCTTAACAATTTCATCTTATATTAACCTCCTTCTTACAGAATTCAGCCAGCCAGCATGATACTAAACTGCACCTGCTACAACAGCCATTTGTAGTAGCATGGAGCCCTAACCTTGTCAAGACTGGTAGGTTAGACACTAAGAAGATTTTTAAGTCTACAGTACAGGCATTAAATAGATTGACAAAGGTTATAGTTCTTTCACAGGGTTCAATAGATGCAAAAGAACTGCAGCTATCTACTGCATAGCCTGAAACAGGGGAACTGGGGAAGAAGAAATCTTAGAGGGACTATGTTATTCTTAAATTTCGCTGAACCACCTGTCTGTAAAATTCTGGTGATGCTAGCAAAACTTTCCAGACTTAGAAGGCAGCTACAATGCACAAAACTATTTCCTCACTCAGTCGCCTATTTGTAAATACTTTCCCCATGCACAAATCCACTCCTGAAGCATGGAATACAAAACAAAAAGCTTGCTGTGAACAAACATGATCAGAAGATGCTGTTTTTTTTTTTTTTTTTTAAAGTAATTGCATTGTGGTACATGCAGTGGTTTTGACACTATTTGTTGAGTGTGCTCAGTTTGGAACAGAAATTGAAGAACTGATGATAAATTCCTACTACAGCTCTAAGGTGAAGGACCTATTATGATGTTAATATGATTCATGCTATCCTCTTCCATGATCTTGTTACTTTTATCCTCATTTTTTCCCCACCCTTCTATCTCTAAGCTACCTCTCCAGGCTCTATACTGCTTCTTACAACCTCTGCTTTATATCACTGTCCTGCCCATAAGTATGTCATTAATTCTGCATGTGGTCAAGGCTTCAGTCTCATGAAACATAATAGCAAGCACCTACCAACTCTGATGAAAGGATCATTCCACAGACACAAAAGGCAAATGGCTTTGGACCCCCCACTAACAATAAAGAAAACTTGAAGGAAGGAAAATTCAAGAGTTGGCAGACCTAATTACGTTTTCAGAAGACGGATAAGATCTTAAAAATTCATAAACATTGGAACACTTGTGTATTATGTGTTTGAGACCCCAGTCACACTTGCTACGATTAAAGAGTCTGTGAAAGAAAACAAAACAACAAAAAAAGAAAAAAACCCACCCAGGCCCCTAAACGATCAAGAGATATCTGCCAGTTAGTGCACCTCTGGCATTAAAAAAAAGATTTTGATCCTGCCTGATTTTGATTAAGCAAGATAAAGCTTCAAAAGCATAAGTATTGCTATCTATCAGGCCTTGCCTTAAAACAAAGCTCTGATGCACATGAGACCTTGTTGTCTCCAGATGGGCTTTCATCTACTACACAAGAATCATTCCAGTTCCATAGGAGTTGATCACATTAAAAAATGCTCAGGGAGCAAGCATTCGCTCTGAAAAAAAGTAGAACTCGCCAGAAATACTAAACATCATCTCTCAACGCTTACAGGTGTCCTAACACTTTGATTCAGGGAACTGGCAAATAAAGCTTGTTCAATATAACAGCAGTACAATGTCCAAGTTAGTTATTACACCATTTTTCCTGACTTTCACTTCAACGAGAAGAGACACAGTTGAGAAAATTAACATAGAAGCACAGAATGCAGGGCAAGCATAGGGATATTTGGTGATGCAAAAAACACAAATTACCTAAATAATGTGAATATGACATAAGTTTCCCTTTACAATACAGCTACATATTTGTTATCCCATACATATATACCAGATAAACAGTGATAAACAAGATAGGTATTAACAATGTTGCCTTCAAGTTTTCCTGCTCTGACCCCTTCTCTAAGGTTGCACACGCTAGTAAATAAGCTAGCTACAGAAACAGCTGACAAACATTTTTAATTGGTTCAGATGTGATAAACTGCTTGATCAGTTATTACACCTTAATTTTGCAATGCCAGCTTTTCAGTAACTTAGCAGCATACTATTGAGTATTGCTTTCAGAACCTGGAAGAGGTAATTTTTGCCAGAGGATAGTATTATGACTTCATTGCTGGGGAAAAAAGATTTCATTGTTGAAATTACTGGCAGAATTTCATAGAAGAGAAGGCAGAAGATAAGCTTTCAGCAGAATTTTCCATTCAGGCACATATCCATATCTTTACCTGTCTTTGTCTTCGAAACTGCAATTTGTCTATGATTCACCTTTCAGCTCTTATAGCTTGGATAGCCTGAAAAAAGAGTCACCCCATTAAGGACTCGCATAATTGAAAGCTGAAAAGACTTCAACCTTTCAAGAACTATACTAGATCTGTATCAGACTCAGCAACGGATACTGGAAATCATGTCCTGAACTGTCAAAAACAGACAGCAAGTCTTCCTGAGTAAAAATCAGGGTTGATGTATCCTTAGAAAACATGTTTAATGATTCTAGAATGAAGATTCACATGCACTTGTGTATCTCCATAGCACAGGAAGAGCTATGCAGAAATAGTAGCTTAAGGCATCACCATGCACTATTTGGCTACTCTTCATAGCCGTACTAGGGCCAGCCTGGGTAACGATCTTCCAGTTTAGCTGTATTTGCTCTAGTCCAAGAAACTAAGCTTGTCCCGAACCAGCACAGACATCGCTACAGAAAATGGAGTCAATGGAAACCTCTGGGAGACTTCGAATGAGCTCCATGCCAGAGGCTATGAAGGATCAAAGATTTTTTTGAAACTTGTAGAAATTGTGTTTTAATCCAGCAATAAGGAAGTCAGCACCTGAAAAATTTATTCCAGTAACAAAAAGGAAGTGGCTGAGACTAGACACCCACTAGCTAAGGTCTGACAAATACCCTGGCAAACCATTCACCATTTTATCAGTTTAACACTGTTGTGCTGTTCAAGTTGCCTCCAGAGTGAAATAAGATGCCAACACTGGTACTTTTGCCAAAAATTGTACATACTAAGGCTTTTGGTAGCATGAAGTTGTAAGAAACTTATACCCCTGTAACGCTTCTACTAGGAATTTTTTTATATTGCTGCAGCTGTTAAGAAATTAATAGAAATCCCTCATCTCGTGGTAATCAACATTGCAGATCCAAGAACACACAAATATTTACATCAGTACACACAACTGATTAAGAACTGGAAATGCTGAGATGTACATTTTACTCAGTCACACATCACCAGTGATGCTCACAGAAAAGGTGTTAGGCTACTCTTCAGTCCTAGCGATTAGCTAGGCACAGTGTTAAGAAAGCTTTGGTACCACTTATTAACTCTTTAATGAAATTGGAAGGCTACTTCGCACATGCTGCAGCAAAAGCAGTTGCTGCCTGTACCAGGAACTTGACTTCTGTCAGCTTAATCACAGACCATACACCACATGAACAAAAATTTGTTAAGGTGTTCAGTTCCAGAACAATAAAGTTTGCTGAACTTGCCAGAAAAAGTTAAAATCCTCTTTTCAACACTGCCCTGCCACTCCTTTAAAATATTCCCAACACACAGGGGTAAAGTCTTACTCTCAAAAACAATGCAGCAGAATCCATCATGCCAGAAGCATGACTTGGAGCCAGGGTCCACCCAGGGAGCTCAGGCAGGAGCAAAAGGAGACCAGGCCAGAGACGAGGATGGAGAAGAGGTTGCACTATGTGGCCAGGGGTCCATGCAGGAGAAAAGGGCTGAGTTCCCCTCAGGACACAGTGCCAGACAGGCACTTCTATGATAAAGCTTAGGCAGGAACTGAAGGCCCCAGGTTGAGCTTAGGTGAGGCTCCTGGGCACAAGGGCATGGTTATGTGTGGGCCCCAGGTGAGGCTGGTCAGGACCATTAAAGCCTGGTAGTACCCTGAGGGCCCTGGCTTTCTTGATTAGTTCTTGATGAACCATACTTGAATTTTTACTGAAATACACAGCTTCAGTAAAGGAATCAGGCTGTAAGAGAGGTTTGCTCTTCTACCAGAAACAGCCAGAGTTCCAGGAGTACGTGTGAGATATAGGATTTATTAATATTCTAATTGTATTTTCATTACAAAGATATCATTCCAAACCAAACTCAGTCTAAATCTGACAGCAAGAAGTTCTAGTGTTCAAAATCTATGGACTACCAAATATCAGCAAAGCCTCCACCTCGAAGTGTGGGAAAGTTGATGTAAAATACAAGATTCTGAGTGAACTAATTTCCCTCATTGTAATTAATAAGTTAATTTGTTTAATAAACAGCATATAAAAAGGAAAATACCAAGGCAAAACCAAACATAATTAAAAGAAATTATTTTTCCCCTCTGTTTATAATTCTCAGACTTCCTTGTACAGCAATCTGCACAGAAAACTGCTCAAGTCCCAACCCTTGCCTCGCTCACAGCATGGCAGAAGCATATTACCTATATTGTGAGCCTGCCCTTTGCTCTCTTCCTTTCTTCTCACCAGATGCTCATATCCCTTACTTCTACCACCCATCCCCTGAATCTATCTAGAAGAGGCTGCTTTGCTCTTCTGGGCTTCAGCTGTGAACTTCTTTTGACAATTAGATATCAGTGTAAACAAGCATTATTGGGCAGGAGTGACATACACAGTTTAACATCTACTCGTACAATTTTGGTTTTTATGAAGGCCCTTCTTTGCATCCCTCTAGAAAAACACATTAAGCACTCCACTACACACAGAAAAACTCAACATAAGCTCACAATTTCCTTTTACTTTGCTTATTTAACCCATTACACATCAGGGAGCATTCCAAACCATCGGTATCCACAATATGGATTCAGAGACACAGCCATTTTGGTAGCTTCAGACAGCACCACCCTCAGAGAGCCTACCACATACCTTGAAGTCTAAAACAAGACACAGTTAACCAATGCATAAAACCTCATAATAGGATTCAAGTCTGATAATTCCTATAAACACACGCTGCAGCAATGACATCACTATTACAGCTGTCCAAAACAGAAATACAAATATATCCTTCAAAAGTGACCAGATAACACCACAAAACAAAGACAACAATTCCAAACAATAAAAACACACAAATATACAGCAATGTAAATTACTACTTTATCAGAGTTCTAAATCTTTGGTTTCCAGCTCTTAGGTCCAGCTGCTTTGTTTAGGTGAATTCACGTGGCATTTCATTGCTTAACCTTGATCGTTCAGAACACTACTTTGTCCTGTGTTCCGCATTGCTGCTAACAAACTTTCACTCGAGCATTCAGAATGGTGCACATGCTGTATAGATCAGGCCCACCATGCCACTACTTCAGAAGACAGGATGCGTGAAAGTTTATGAGCAGGTATACCTCTTCCTGAAAGATCTCACTGTAGAAGGCAAAACAGGAAAGTTACAAGACAGCAGGATCTTTCTACAGTAAAAAACAGCATACCGACAGTGATGGCCATTTAATCACCAACATTGGAACTCCATAGTTCACGGTCCACAGGAGAGCCATTAAAGAAAAAGGAATCATTATATTTCCTTTTGAGATTCTTCCCAGACAGAGAGGTTAGGAAGTTGCAACAAAGCCTAAAAGGGATTATTTAGTGGTCAATACCACAAATAGCAAGCCGCTTGATATGTTTCTATTAAGGTTACCTTTACTACAACTCTTTCTCTCCAGCTTTATCACAAGTGTCATTACTTCAGTAAACAACTGCAATTTGAAAAGCTGCCTTTTTCATTGCAAAATACATGTAAGCGATATGAGAAAGTAGTGGATTTAAAGATGTCTTTCCTGTCTATTACAGAAAAACTCAAACACTGTGTGAGGTTCTACGTGCATCTGATTAAATGTATAATACTTAATAACCCATTGTACACACTTTATCTGTCCGGCAATTGATATAAGTGGTTAGATTTGAGAAATACAAATTTGTGCAAGTACTTGCATTTACTGTTCACTTGTTTTGGTGGCCATTTTGGTAAGCAAGTATAATCAAAACAGATCGAATCCTTCACACGAAAAAGTTAAATTATTCCTTCTGGGAGCAGATGTGTCCAAAATTTCCCAAAGTTAGTAAGCAACAACTATAGTAGACCTGTCTATAAACTGCATGTGTTTTCCAAGATATTTTTCAAATAGCAAGAGGAGTTATCACAACCTTTTTGGTGCAATAATGGCACACTTCATGTGCACTCATGGTGATAGAGCCAACCATAGCAGGATTTATACATTTTGTTTTAGACAAGACAGATAACAATTTGCTAAATGCTGTCAAGACTCCACCCACATACACTAACAAACACTCACTCATCTAGCCATTTTTACTGTTAGACCCCCTGACATTTCAAAAATTCAGGTTGAGAGGTCTAGATTTGGGGAAACTTGAAGTTGCACATGAATAACAGACTGAAGTGGCAACTACATGTCCTCTGTACTCTTGTAAATCTTACTTACAGTAGTCTCCTTCACAGAGGAAACTTTAATGAAAATTTTCATGAATGTGGCATTATACATCACAAGTTTATCCAAGAATGGGATAATTTTCCTTCCAAATTGACAGGTAAACTCACCTGTCTAACAAGAATCTTAGAGTCTAAACATTTTTAGTAAAAATGGACTTAATACACCCACTTAAAATCAAAAAGAAATCAAGCCTTATAGGGCAAAGTGAGTGGAAGTTGATCAGTAAATAGTGTATTCACACACCATTTAAAGTTAACTACTTTAGGATTAAGTTTTAGCTTGTTTGTTAAAACTGCTTTCTTCTCCACCTGAGGATATATCCCAAGTCCTGTTGCAAAGTTACGCTCCACTTGCTAGGTTTAATTATTTATGCCCAAACAACAAATGCTAAGTTATATAGCATTCAGGAAGAGTCATCAACTAGATAACTAATTAAATAGTTACAAGCAGAACTTTTACCTCCACAGAAATGAGAATAGAAATTGTTTAAGCTATTTACTGACTGAATGTGGTACACAGCTTATGCCTTGGCTGAAAGAGTATTTTCACCTGCTAGTGAAGCAAATAAAAAAAGTCTAAGATAAGTTACATAAACCATATTGTAACAATACATTTTCACCAAACCCAAAGAAAATTAATATTACATTTCAGCTTCTAAAGGAAGAAATCAAAGAGTCTTCAGCACAAATACATATTGGAGAGGCATCATTTCTCAGTGGTGCCTCTTATTTTCCAGAGGGAAAAATACAGCAAGGTAACAGTTTTATTTTTTACTGGAAACAAGTTAGAATCCATATTCTCTAGGAAAGATCTATGAATCAGTGAAATTATCTCATCTGCCACTATTTGACAACAGCTATAAGGCAGATTACTAAAGGCAACATTTTCCAGATGAAACAGTCCTCTAATTAGGCATAAAGAGTACTTTTTTCCTTTTTCAGAAAAGACTGCTGTGAGGCAAGACAATAGAAATGGCACCATCTGCTAATAATCCAATTAGAAAATTTCAAAGCAAGAGCTAAAAAAGCTAGCTGTTAGTGATTTATTTTTCTAAACATATTTTTCAAGTATACCACATGGAGGTCCACATGTTTTCCAATTACATTCTACTTGGAAACTACAACAATTCATGGGATCAAGGAGAAATCACATCATGGGGTAATGCAAAACACAAGCTTTTGCCAGTTATATTTGTCTCCAATAGTGACAGAACATGTCTATGGCTTTACCACTTTTTCTCATATTTCCCTATGATATGCAATAGTCAAACATGTCTCAGACATCACTTTCAGCAGATCCAGGATACACCCTCTCTTTCCACTTGGTTTATAGTCAAGATTATTATCAGATGCACAAGGGCAATGCTAAATTGCCTACTGTGACTAAATGCTCTGAAGTGTTCTATTTAGGAAGCAACTGCTGCTTATCATTCAAGATTACTAGAACAAAGATAGGAACTTGGCTAACATTGTAAAAGTGGGTTAGGTGTTTATCTACGCCAAACAACTCACTGGCTCTTGGCCTCTTGCTGAATATAGCCAAGTTCAAGATAGCCAAAAAAGAAACACTAAAATTTGAATACATCTTCAGCAGATACTGACAGATTTGGGGAAAACCGTTTTATCCTGCTTACAGGAGGTGCACACGTTAAAGGACTTGCTCAAGGCCTCACAGCAAGTATATGGATGAAAAACATGCAGAATTAAATGTGTATGCTGAATTGATCAAGGTATTCTTCCTCTAATACCACAGCAACTCATCCTGTTATATGAATAGATATGGACAATGGATTAATGTGGCCACACGTGACACAGAACATAGAACTACAGTGGTTCTGTGCCTAAGGGTTAGGAACAACTTAGCCTTGACAAGAACTTTGCCAAATCTAGACATTTCAGTTCTCATTCTGCCTTCAGGTCATCCTGTATCTCTTTTCACACCTGTCTCACAGCACACTGAAAGAACCCTGTCACAGACCTGCACAGGCAGATACCAACTGTAGTAGGATACAGGTGAAAACTCAGTGTGGGAGTTTTTAGTTTCCCAAAATAAAATGATCAGTTTCTGCCTTTCATTGAACACACTATGCTTTATTGCCAGAGGAGGACACGCTGGTAGCAAGGAAAAAGGCCCATCGCTATGGTTTGACACCTCCCCCCACCATTTGAGTAACTATTTTACCAACTGTTTCTTTTAAGAAAACACATAATATAGGATAGTATTCTTAGTATTGCTTATACACAATAAGCCATGAACATAAGCTTCATCTACATCTGATAAAAGCACAGCCAATTCTTTCTGCCTAACTTGTCTTCTTAGTCATCCAATGTTGCACTTCTTTAAAATAAGCATTCTTGAGTATATTCTTATACACACTAGACACTATTACTTAAATGAAGGGTGAAGTTTCTCAGAAAAGTGTCTGAGAAAAAACCTGAAGCCTCAAATCACAAATTATTTTTATCCCATCACCAATCAACTGCAAACAAGCATAATTCAGTCAGCTGCACCCTGCATATTCGATTGCATACCTTAATCTTTAAAAAAAATAAAAAACCTTGTGTCCTACCTAAAATTTTATTCCAAAAATTAGTGCTACACACACCTTTTCAGAAAAACAGGAAGGTTTTGACTGAAAGTTGTTCAACAAAGCACAGTCACTTCATACAGAAAGCTAGCACAGTCAAATCAAAACAAATTTTCCAAGTGAGCACTAGAGTCGATGGCCTGTTGAGAAGAGTCTTGATGAAGGCTACCCACACTGAAAAGAATTTCTGAAAACACCCTTTTGACTTCGAATTATTCATTCAAATGGGTTCCAACAAAGTTATCTACAAGCTGTAAGTAAAAAGACTTATCAGAGGAATTTAAAACTAACAACTACGATAGCTTAAACCACTCAAGTAAGGACACTAAGCCTCTGTTGCCCCATCCCATGTGCAGGTCAGCTTACACCGCAGATGTAAGGATTCTTCACCAACAGGATCTTTTGTCAGAACTTCAATGTGATGTTACAACAAAAAAAAAAAGAATAAAGGTGTGAAATAATTACATCTGGCTTTCAGTTACACTGGCTCCAAAGGAACATCGCATCCAAGTACAATGTGAAGCAGCATCCTGGTTTTAATCAAGGAGAAGTTCTTCCAAGCTGCAGAGTTTTTGATCCAAAGGTGATTTTACAGCAAAAATAAAGTTCTGTTTAAAGAAGTATTTGTTTGGAAAAACTTCAATAGCTACACATTCTCCTGTGGCCAACAGCTGCCAAGCTGTAAATCACATATCCACCATAACTGCAACAGGGCCAAATCTTTAATTTTCCAGTCTCACTTTCCTTCCTCCAGACTAGCCTTCAGACAAAAGCACAAAACATTAACCAAAAGTCTCAGCTAATGAGCTTAACATGGTTTTCTTAAGCCTTCAGAAGCAGCCACCTGCTAAACATTTTCCTCCAATGTATTAAATACCATGTTGGTGGCATTATATAGCTCTTTGAAAAAAAGTAGCACATGTACATTTGAAAAATAATGTACCATGTGCACATGACAGGTTTGCAGGCTGTTGGGCATTTTCCCCCCTAAAAAAAAAAAAGGTAGAAGAGGCCGTAGGTTAGTTCCTCAGAATGACCATTACATGATTTCAGGCACAGAGCAACCATTCGCTACTATTATGCATGCATATTCTCACACACGAATCACAAAGCCCTTGCTGGACCTTACTGTCCGAGAATCAAAAAAGTCACTTCACTGATACTGAGCTCGTGGTTGTACTGTAAAAGCAGCCACTGATAGGGAATGGTTACTTGGGGCTAAATACCTCATTTAACTTGGCAAGCCACTTCAGTACAATGAGTTGATAAATATGTCTCAATTCTCCTGAATTTTATAAAGGCCAGTGTTTCATTGTACAGCAGCTCTCCAAGGAGTGTCGAAAGCTGCACATGGGTCACTGTCACACAAGAAATACCTCAATGTCCAAATCTGTGAGGACAACAGCAAAACCTGACAGCATTTGCTGCTCTCACTCCAAGAACGGACTTACTTGTGGTGTTCTGTAGAGAAAGCTTTCACACTTTTTAAGACTTCAAAAGCTAAAATGAAACCTTTGGTGGTTGATTAATCCCCCAATGTTGCCCACTAAACAGAACCTACAAACAATACTACTTTCTTCTTCCCTCACCCCTAATACTCTTGCAGTGTGGTGGAGCACAGATTTTGCTGTTAGTTTAAAGAAAATATAGAATTTAACCACAGGGGTCTTTCTTTTGTTTCTTATTAAACTTAAGGTGCTTCACTCATGCCTGGCAATAGCTTACAGCTGTGCCATACCAAGCCAAAGGATATCTAAGCCTGTATCCTGTGTTTTACAGTAGCAAACAGTAGATGCCTGGAGTGTGTACAGTGAGATCATTCACATAGTTAAACTAGTGCAGATATTTCAAAACCATCTTTAAATTGGCTCATTTCAAGTAGCAGCAGCACAAAGCTCAGTGGAGGCCAGCCTACTGTGTAACAGCAGGCAAGATCAGATGTAAACACACTCTGAGTTTCATCACCTCCTTGCCTGACAATATACCTTCATTGAATAACATGTATTCCTGAGTTTCTAAGTAATAAATATATTCATTCAGTCAAAGTCACAAGCAACCTATTTACTTGATGAGCAATCTGACCCCAGGTTACTTCCTGTTCTTTCTTATTGAGATGCTCTAGGCCAGAGGTTAATACATAGCTTCTTGCTCCTATCACTTGCTGAAGAAAATAAAAAAAGGTGTAGCTAGATAACATCAGCACTACTAAAGTAGTATCAAGACTTGAAGCAAAATGACCTGGACTGCATTTTCATGTACTTCTAGATACCCCCACAAACTTGTTTCAACTACTGTTAAAATAATTCTTAGGTCCTTCACTCCTGAAAAGTTAGAACTTGTTCTTTTTTTATCCTATGAATACATATGCTAAGTATTAAACTGTGCCCTTTGTGAAAGGTTAATACATGAGGCGTAAGTTTGAAAGTGATCAACAACAAAACGTGGGCTCAGAGTAACTTTGCATGTACCTGTCACTGTATTAAACCTGCCATTCCCAGCATCCCTAAGATTGACTGCTTTGGTTCTTTCCCAGGATCAAAATATAGACAACAGCTCCAATGAGTCCTGAGAGTGATTTGTGGAGATTACTGACTTTAGAGAACTTGTGTACACACCATGACACATTAATTCATAACATAATTTGATAACCTTCATTATCTGCCACAGCCAACTTTTAACAGTGTCCATTCCTAATACTGTCTTCTAGTGCATCAGGTAACTAACAAGGAAAAACAGGAACTGAGGAAGGCAGAGAGGTCTTCTATGCAGTGAACTGCACAAACAAGAAGTGGTTTATAGAATGGGCAGCTACACAAAATCAGGCTTGCATTACTTACAACCGGAGAAGTTCTGTCAAAACTTCTGCCCTCCTAGTTGAATCTGTCACTAACAAATCCTTGAAAAACTCCAATGCTCTGTCAAGCATGAACAAACTACCTTTTCTGGTTTTAGTTTATTTAACTTGGTCACAAAGATTAAGGCCGAACATGAACCTGGGCTAAGCAGAGTTGGCCACTGCATTTGGAGATACTTAGAGCTGAACAGATATTCAAGGAAATCAGTCCAAATATAGTGAGCTGCAGGTGAACCCTGTATGGATGAGAAGGTTGTGATGTCCAAGCAAAACCTCTGACTCCTCACAGAATTCTAAACCAGACACTGTTAGATATACAGTGCAGGTACCCATTGTTAAAAGTAATTTTGCATTTCAGGCAGGCTGTACGGATGAGTGACTACTGTCAGCCTTATGCCATCTGTACTCAGTTCTTCATTGTTCCTGTGGTCTTCTATTAAAAAAAAACAAACAAACAAACTAAAAAAATCTCTTTCGAGTAATTTGTAGTGACTTTGCTCCTACCTACACTTCAGTAAATAAGCCACCTACCACCTTAATATGGAAACTGGGACTTTTTATCTATCTTTTAAGATTCTGACAGATTTCTTCCCACAAAAATAGGAATTTGTCAGTTGACTGCCTTAATTTCAACCATTAAACAGCATGATGCCAATATGTAACCACTGAGAGAAGAATACCTGATCTTATCTATAGGCAATTAATAGTAAAACAATGTCAGGGGATACATGTTAGTGAGCTGGTACATACAAAAGCGGAAGTGGATTGCTGAAGGCTTCAGCAATAAGTCAGAACCACCAAATGAGTTACACTCAATGCAGTTCTTTCCCCAAATAACCGTCAGATAACTTGCTAGTATTACATTGGGCAAGATGAAAGACATCTTCAACTCAAAGTTGTATTGGAAAGTCATGAATCACAAGAGTCCACAAAACAGTTAACCTTATTGTCTTTCTGTAAGCAAGGGACAGAAAGTCCCCTCCAGGGACTGATTTAGCAAATCAGTGCAACTTACACACTCTGAATGTGTAGCACAAAGTCTTGTGTAAATCAGTGTCAGAAGGAGCCCATTATTTTCAGACGGAACCTGAAGAGACCAACATCCCTAATGACGCTCCTATACTTGCACAGGAGCAAATGAACAACTGCATTCTGTGCACACCCCACAAAGGTGAAGGGATTGAGCTGCAGAAATATTTGGAAAGCTTAATAGTAAAACATTGCATTCCTATTTATTTCTAAAAAAATACTGAATTAAAACCATCAAGCAGCACCTTTATGGGATGGTTCACCAATTCGCATCTATTCTTCACAACTGAAATGACTGAAGTTTTGCGGGTTTCACACTTGTGAGGCCAGACCCTAGCTGCAAGCCAGCCAAACGTGCTGTGAACCCACAGCAGCAAGGCAGCCCGTGGGCACGGCTCCAAGCCGCTCCGCGAGCATGTCTCAGCAGAGCAGAGCTAGGTGCCAGTGGCACAGCACCAGCCAGTGCCGGCAGCAGCTGCTGTGCGCCCCGAAGCGGAGGAAGCCAGGTGCCAGTTTAAAACCTACTCACAAACAGAGTTCAATTCACATTACCTTGGTGGTTTCAAAGGCATCTGCCCAGAAAAGAACTCATGCGTCCACCCAAAGCTCTCATTACATGTGACAAGGCTGGGGAAAATACCCCTTGGTGCAGTACACCATGCAGTAACGCCACAACACACTGTCTCGGCTACAAATTTAACTTCTATGTTCCACTTAATGTTTTACCTAGACTCTCTGAAACCTGTTGCATTTAAGTTAAGCAGAACATTACTCAGATTAGGCTTGCCTTATTTGCTTCCAAATTTAACTTGTTTTTTTTTCCCCCACAGCAACTGTACTCCCACTCTTCACCTGAGCATGCAGTATGCCAAGGTACAAGGTCATAGTGAAAATTTATAGCATGTAGTTTAAAGGAAAAGACATATTTGAGCAGTTAAATTTCTGTTTTATTCAGCTCATTTGCTGAGAAAATGAAATGGTGCAATAGCACAATATTTTAATGCTCTTGATGTTCAGTATGTGATAAACAAATACGTGATCACATGTGACAGAACATCCAATATTCACTTCAGGCTTTGACTTCTATTTTCCACAACTAGGGTATAAAAGGAAGAGCACAACATAGACAAATTTCTGACAAAGATATACTTCAACTGGAGGTAAAGAATAACAATAAAAACACAGCAGCACAAAGCTACTACATATTTAATACAGTTTCTTCTGCCCTGCTTGCACATTTAATAGTGATACATTGTTTTCAAATTAGGTGTTTGTGAACATTTGGTCAAAAGATCATCAAATTCTGCAAGAGTTTAACAGTAGTTACTAGAGTCATACCACTTTCTCTAGAACAGACAATCAATTACAGACTCTGAAGCTAGCTGAGCTGCTGCTGCACGTGGTAGCTATTTCTGTGTTCACTGGCAAACATATTCACTTCACTTCCCATTGTGAGTTATTGTCTGGAAACTTATCACTGGTCCCAGGTAAACCCTTCATCTAGACTGGGATACAAATCCTGGCTTTCACTCAGAATCCTCAGTTATACAGTGCTTGAAAAAAATAAGCCTGATTTCCCACCTTTAGTGCTTACATTCAGTTAACTATCCTAGTGAAATCTGGACTGGACATGGACTGTCAGTATGAACTGATCCCTAACACTTGGTACTTGTATAAACATAAACTAATATTATGTAGGACTCTAGCAAAGTTTCCTAAGAGGCAGCTTTAGCACGTTAAAGCTAATGTCAAACACTTCAGCCCTTAGCTTGAGAAGCAGATACCACCACCATAAGTAAACAGCTCTGTGCTTATAGCTACACTTTCCTTGATTACTGTAGCTATCTATTAACCTTTCAGTAACAAGATGCTTGATGAAAAATACAGAAATAGCAAGCTATGCAAAATATTAAGAAGAACTAGATTTGCCAATACAGGCATTATACTCAGTGTAAGCATAGTATTTCCCAGCTTGGTATTTAAGTTATACCAGACCTATATGTTCATTCTGGTTATTCCGAGTCATATTCCAAATGCCTACGAACTCAAGTACATCTTGATTACCTCAAATAACTGTCTGTTGAGACCTCTGTTAAAGCAACAGATGTTTCTGTACCTGAAGAAAAAAAAAACCACAGTGTAGCAAATTATGAATGGTAATTTAAATACAAACTTTCCTCTTTCCTTCTCCACTATAAACTAATTGCTAATAATCCGAGCGCCTGTCACTGACAAGTCCGCTATGTTAAATGTTTTAGGTCTCTCTCCTCAGCAGTGCTACCCCCAAGAGAAACAAAAAGATGTTTCTAAGGAAGCGAAAGTCCATCAGCTACTAATGGCTATTTTCCACATTGTACTACTTAAACTTGCTTCACTCACCTGTAAGTCCAAAAGCAAGATGGTTATATGCAAAGAAAAAGGAGGAGGCAGCTCTAAGAGCTAATGCAGGCTCTATGCTGCAGATTCGTTACACATAATGGGCTAAAAAAAAAAAAAAAACCCACACAAAAAAAAAAACAGAAAACAAATTGTCTGGTAGCCAAGATATGTCAGGATCTGAGCAACTATACTAAAGGCAGGGATCATCAGGGCTCCTGAGGAGAGGCAGGTGCTCAACATGTAAGCATGTGAAACATTTTACTTGTTTGAAGCTGCCAGCCAAAGAGATTAAACCAAATGTGTTCCAATTCATATTCTGCTGGAAGGAGTATTAACTACATAAACTTTTGCCAGTTTTCTGCCCCAAAATTAAGCACATTTGATTCTATTCCCCTGAAGGAAAAGCAGGAATAAAGTAACTTTATCATTAAAAAGGTGTATAAGCAGTCACCATAAGCGCTCTCAAACAAAATACAACCCGTGGTAGACAACTGACTGGTGGATGAGTCTTCCTACTCCTCCCACCACATTTAAAGTTTGCCTAAGGAAAAGCCTTAATGGAGGCTTGCATGCTCAAACTGGAAAGCGACTGCCAAAACAGTTTGTGCTAGAAATTAAAAAGTTTTCTAAAATCTCAAAAGTACCTTACATAAATGACCAGGGAAGCTGTTAAATTTAAGGTAGGAGCTAGATAACACTAATGAGTTAGGTAATTGATGTTATTCTTCTCATTGGTAGCATACTGTACTTGCGCAATATGACAGGACAGGAGTGGGAATAACATATCCAACAGCAATTTTGTGAAAGTTTTACAGTGAAAGTGTAGCTGGTACTATACACCCATCCTATTCCCTCACTATAGGAAACAAAGCAACAGTCCACAAAGCAATTGGTTATATTCCATACACTGTATTTCCAGAGGCATGAATTTTTCAGAATTCAAGCCACCTCTAAGCATGGTAACTCTTCTAGTTCAGAAGGTTTCTAAAACACTGCACTTGAGCTAAAAAACTTCAGTAATGTCATATCTAGAATAACGTTCATAGCTGTTCTTTTAATAGCGTTTCACATTTTGTGCTGAGGAATTTATGAATTTAAGTTCAAGCTTCATTATACTTTTCATTCATTGTCCAGCTAATCAGCAACATTAGAAAGCCTTGGAACTGTAACAGTACACCAAATTGAGAATAAGCATAGGATAGCCAAGAATTTCATTTTAGGATCATAGACAGTGATATGGTTAGATTCAGAAAGATCAAATTAGGCTGTCTATCTTCCAGAAATATGGCTAGAGACCAAGCTGAGCAAGACAATTAATAACAAGTGAGACAATAGCAGGGACATGTAGCTCACTATCTAATGCAAAGGTAACTGAAGTAATAGACAGCCCCCCTGATTGAATTTTCCTGTTACAAATTTAAGTATGAATAAGTTTTTAAATGTGGCTGTTTCCTCAGGCCTGAAGTTTCCTGCAGTTGCTGAGCCTCAGTATGGTACAAATAGCAAATCAGAGAGCCAGAGCAGAGATTCAGGTATAAAATGCATAGGGTTTCAGAAGAGCTTTTTAGCTCAAATACAGGCTTTAAAAACCTTGTTGTCAAAACTAGAAAGATAGCGAACAGCATATAACTAGATGACAGATTGCAATACTCAAAGGTCACACTGTCTTGCTAGTGAATTGCTTAAGTGAATGCTGTCAACGGTAGGACACTCTGCCTCTCAAGAGGTATGTTAAAATCTTTGTGTTAAGATCTAAGTGTGCAAAACAACCAACCTCAGCGGAAAGCATTAGGTAATTGATGTCTCCCCCAATTAACTACATGACTTACACACTTTCACCCCCCAGAAGTGAAGGGAGCTTCTTCCAGTTGGCTAGTGCAAGCAGCCAAATGAATCATCTCTTTATCTAAACTTGGCAATTGATTATGATTCTTCTTTTACATCTGGCCTTAATTAGTTTTCGCTTTCAAAACTGGTGCACAGCATAGCCTTCAATACCACTGAAACCCAAAGAAGCAATGAAGACTTAGCCCCCTAAGTGCAGTGCTTGGCAAAAGCTCTTGGACAAAAAAGCCTAGTAGCTCATTTTACATGCTTGTTGCAAATATGTCTTTTCTAAAAGTACTTTTTAGAAGCACACTTATATACACCATTAAAATCATGAGATCATTTAGAAGTAACCACTACTTCTTGGGTAATAGTAGCTTTTGGGAACAGTCCTACTGCAGATTCTAGATTAAAACCAGTTTCAGTATAACTTCTGACACAAGGCTATCTGGCTTCAGTGAACAGTATTTTAGGATTGAGCAAACTTCTACAAACAATTTGTTAGCCCTTAAAGTCACAAGAGATAGATCTTAAGGACCCAGCCTGAGGTTTGTAAAAATTAAAGCTTTACATCTTTGATTTTTATAACCTTGTCTTTTAATTCATTATGCAACTGAAAGAAAAGAGTAATACTTCATATCACTGAACAAACCTCAAGGCCACAGAAGTGCCTTACTTCCCTTGGAAGTGAGTTTTGCTACACTATTTGTAAGACAACAAAAAAAGGTAGTAATTATTTGTTTTACACAATATGTACTTTTGTCTTCCCCTCTTCCTCATCTGTTCACGCACTCTTGCAATTCCACAGACAGATCACAAAGATTGCATTAGTCTGTGAAGATCATATTTCAGAACAAGTCAGTAGCAGACAAATTGTCCAATTACCCACCTAAACTGTGAACAGTGTGCATGCATATCATAGAATCACAGAAAGTTTTGGGTTGGAAGGGACCCCTAGAGGTCATCTAGTCCAACCCCCCCACAGCGAGCAGGGACACCGCTAACTAGATCAGGTTGCTCAGAGCCCTGTCCAACCTGGTCGCGAATGTTTCCAGGGATGGGGCCTCCACTACCTCTCTGGGCAACCCGTTCCAGTGTTTCACCACCCTCATTGTAAAGAATTTCTTCCTTACATCTAGCCTATACC
>Ga0065711_1032991_pt1 | contig 26296 bp, 15 predicted proteins | sample Hoacrofraction12_FD_59098 | JGI IMG/M metagenome (GOLD analysis project Ga0065711, IMG submission 59098) | Hoatzin crop microbial communities from Cojedes, Venezuela - Epithelial fraction 12 v2 (version 2) | ecosystem: Host-associated > Birds > Digestive system > Esophagus > Crop | place... | reverse complement strand
AACCCATAACCCCCTTTTTTTTTTTTTTTTTTGCTTGGCAACTTCTGCCTTATTTACCCCTCAAAGCCAGAAAGAGCTCAGAGGGGGGTGACAAAAAAATCTTTGAACACACTTCTTCCGCAGATCAATCTAAAACTAGCCAGAAGCAAGACACAATGCCCAGGAAAGCAAACTGCTCCTAAAGCAATGCTGGCAGTCCCTCACACAGCAGCAGTTTACACAGAAGAGATACAGTTTATCTGCCTCTGCAACACAGGACAAAGAACCACACGCATCAAACACGACACTGGTACACCTGTAAAAATTAAAGCTTTGGTCTTTGAAGAGGTGGACAGGAGGTATACTATTCTGCAGTGATTATGCCAACATTACAGATACACACCATACCACTGTATTTTGCACAAAGAAGCCAGAATTCATGTGCCTATCTTGCATACCCCTTAATCTCACTCGGCAAACCAGCTCTGAGCTGGCATGAAAAGGCTACTCACATGATCATGCCGATACTCCATCTGACAGACAGATGCGCGCCGGTCGCATCCTGGGACAGCAATTAGAGGTCGACAGACATTTATGTAGTACTTCTTGCGCTCACTGGGTCTTGAATTATCCATGGCGTACCAGTTTTCACCTCTCTTCTCAGATTTTGCTAAGCTAAGCAAGAAGAGAAAGTTCTACGCTAAGAACACACATTCTTCATAGACTCTCTCCAGCTTTCTCTGCCAGTCTCAAGAAACAGAGCAATCGAAACGCATTTCAGAGTAACTTTTCCCCCTCATTATTAAGTGTTACAATGAAAAAGAGTACTCCTAGAAAGCAGAGCACAGCTGACAAAGTAGTAAGTTTTTATTAAGCAAAACCAACCCAAAAAGTCAACTTACATCTTAGGAGGCAAGTCAATATACTAGAGGGAAAGATTGTCACAACAGATGAAGCTTCTGGTGTTGCCTACAAATGAAGCCAACTTCAGCCAGTGCTAACCTATCAGCCAGAACACTAAACTAGAACAGCCAAGTTATATTGCATATGTTACTTTCCTACCTTGACAAGTCATATTGGTCCATGCTGTTGGGATCTGTCACAACACATTCCAGCGGCATTTCAGGACAGGCATGTTCAGTGTACCACCTGAAGTTGTACGTGTAGTTATCTTCTATCTAAAACCCAGCAGAACAGGTCAGTGAGGCTTTCCACACAGAATACTTTGTGACTCACAGCTACTCCTTTGTATGTTGAGCTTGTTATTTCCCCTTGGCTTTGGGATATAGCTCCTCAGCCTGATTTGTGTAGGTCTATTTTATTATAGATCTTGTCATTTCCTGTGTCACCAAAAATACTCTTTCCAAAAAGAACAAAAATAGAGCAACTAGAGCAATGTAACTGCTGTGTGCTGTGTTACAGGACACTCAGTCCTACCACTTGCTACTTCTCAGCCAGTTTGGGTTTTTTTCAGCTAGAAATACAAGATGATCAAAAGCACCAGTGATTACATGGCCCAGAGACTAGAGAAGAGTGAAGTAAGAACCCAGATCCAGGTGAATAGCTTACTGTTCAGTGGCCAAGACAAGCTTTATGGCTGCAACAAGAGGCAGATATACCAAGAGATATAACTATTTCTCTTAGTCTGCTTTATAGATACTGCGTATTTCCATCCGTAAATCTCTGCTTGCACTAGCCTAGCAGCAAATCTTGTCAGGATTTTGGGAAGGAGATCCTTCCCTTCTTCATACAGAACTTCTTACCTGATATTCAGGCTGACCTATTCCAGCCTGATGGTCACACAGGAAAGTTATAAGTGTAGATCGCTGTGTCTTCTTCTCATCATTGTATGCTGTACCATTTTTGTAGGTCAACTGAATCAGACCATCATAATACGAAAGTCTGGAACTGGGCAGTCCAAGACTCCAAGTCTGATCCTTACTAGAAAAGAAAAAGCAGGCTTTGAGACTGAACAGAATGCAAAATTCTCTCTAAGAATTACAAGTGCTTACAAGTAATAAGCACACAGGTAAATTTATAGAAGAAACCATAATAAGACAAAAGAATTAAATAAGGTTGACTAGACATAAAGTGAGCTAGGATGAACAGAATGCTGCCAAAAGCAAACTTAAAACATGACCAGGTGTCCTTCTTTGGAAAGGAAAGGAAGTTGTACCTTGCTTAAATAACTAGAAAACTTTAACGCTCTCTTCACTGGAAGAGTGATAGAAATATCATGTTCCCATTCTCCAGAGCAGAATTCAAAGTGCAGACTCCCTAATGCTGAGCTCAAACTGATTCCATGCAAATACACGTGGACAGTGAAGACTAGCACTGCACAACAGCAGGTCTTTTCACTCGGGGAAGAAACCTGCCTTCACATGCTCTTAGCTCAGGACCAGCTTTGGTTCAGGAGCGTTTCTTTACTTTGACTTAACACTGGCTCTATCAGAACTAGCCTGACTGCCTTCCCCCAAAGAAGGTTTTTAGCGTCTCCAGTGAACTCTCCTTGGAGAGTAACTCAGAGCCAGTTCAAGTACAGCTGCATGTGTTTGCACCATACCACACCTCTGGCAACAGGCTGACCTGGAACCCGAAAGTGTACAGATGCCATCTCAGACATAGCTTGCAGAAGATAACAGCAATGATGCTGTCAGAGTAGGAGTACACACTGTGACTGTGCTTGCGCAACACTTCGTGATGGAAATACAATGCAACACCCAAGCTCTGGGCTCCACCTCTGCACAAGGCAGCCACTAGTCATCTCATCTGCAGCGGTGCTTCTTTAGGCCAGATCTTGAAATCCAGCTGACCCTGAATCAAAACTGTGGGTTGGCTTAATACAGCTGCAGCAGTTAATCTACAGCTTATAGTCCCTATGGAAAACATAAGGTAGAGCAATGGACACACTCATTCCATCTCAAAAGCTAGCTGTAAGCAAGGTTTCGTATGTGTGCACTTTGCTTGAAACAGCTGGCAGCATGACTACTGCACTACCAAATACTGTTTTACATGCAAATTACTTGAATGTATTACAGGCAGCATTATTAATTATTTTACATGGAAGTTGTTCACTGTTACACACAGACAAACACACCATGCAACAAGAGATCTTCTATTACAGACCACAGAACTGCAGTTACTCACCTTCGTGTTACTTGGCATGCTGCTGATTTTGTGTGACACAATTCATCTGGCACACTGCCACAGATGTTTATGTAAAACAAGTATTCAGTCGTATTAACTATATACTGCCCGTTTTTCTTGGTCAGAGGTGACAAATCAAAAGAGAAACCTAATCGGGAAGGAAAAAACTTTATCAGTTTAATTTTTAACTGCCATCTCTCACAGATTTTGATTCTACCAGTCTCACAGCTACTTCACCTTCCTTCCAATAGTCTCCTTCCTTGTAATTACTGTTCCAGAAACAATGTAGACCTACTAAACACATGTTTTCTTATACAGAGATATCTACTACAGTAAAAGACACATTACACCTATTTTCCTCCACACACACTAGGGGAATATTCAGCTCCTGCTGTTCTAATCTTCTACAGCCACGTGCTTAAAACTGCTGAGCTCTGATGCTGTGGGTGCTTAGACTTAGTCTGAACTCGCTTTGTTCTTGTGCATCAAGAGGACTCAGTGTTGTGACAGAAGTTCTATCCCTCATGGCCTTTCAATCTGCTGAACATAAATACATACCTGCCTGAGGATCAGAGACTTGACAGTTATCTCCTTCAGTTTTAGACAGGACACACGCAGCGGCAGTATACCACTCAAATGCATATGAACATACACCCTCAGACATCAAGATCGGAGCACTTTCTAGATCACCTGGTATCACAAGAACAATGTGTTACACATACAGACAGTCAGGCTGCCAAAATGAACTAGGAATTTAAGCCCAGGAACACTAACTCCTCCCCAACAGCAGACCAAGATTAACTGTTAACGTATCTCTCCTCTGAAAATAAGGACTAAATAGAACCAAAAATTCCTTGCACAAATTCTTTGCATACTGCTCCCCAGAACAGAATTCTGGCCCAGAAACAAAGATGCACTGCTCAGTCTGTTCCTGAGTACTATCACGCTCTTCAAAAAAAATTTGCTTTGATACACAAACCTGGTGTCTTGCTACAAAGCAACAGCTTTACTAGGAAGTAGTGCATAACCTCACCCTAGCAGCCAGCACACTTGGAGGGTTCAGCTTCCTTAGGCTGAGGCAGAGGAATACAGGTTTTCTATTTCTTTGGGAGATAGTTAAACTAGTGTGCTATTACAGGGAGACGAACAACATGCACAACTTCTGCAAATGCTTCTGCTTTTCACAACCTGCGAGCAGTTTAGACACAAAACTTACTTATTGGGAAAGGTTAAAGTATCTGATCTCAGTTCAGAACCAGTCTTTCCCATCAAGACAATCTAGGGATAGAAAGTGTTTTTTATAGCTTCCAGGTATTTGTGGAGCTTTAAGCACTTAAACATGCTTCCGTCACGTTTGGGAGAATCTTAGTTCAAGAGACTTACTCCAAAGTCTTGAAAGAGTACTTGTATAAAAGGTAAACAGAGCTAAATACCTGCAATTACACCGTTATCCTCCTAGTAAACAAACTACGATGCTTCAGCTTTTGTATAGAAGCAAATAAAAGACTAAATATAGCACATGCTAATATTTAGCACTCATGTTTGGGCATATTAAATGACCTCCAGTTTTTAACTGGATCATAGAACAGGGCACGGATATTCTCACCTGGTCTGCACACCAGAGTGATGACAGTTTTGATTTTTTTGTTGACACCACAGCTGTCTCCATTTGAATAGGTAAGCTGAATATTTTCTCCAACCTTTTTCGGAGAAGATACAAATGTTCCAAGATTCTTACTGTTGTTTTGTTTATCTGTAAAGACAGTAAATACATCACTTTTGTTTCCCTGGAAAGAAGTGAAGTTTACACTATTCAGATAACATTAACTAGCCAAATGGAAAGTCTTGAGAAAGCTATAACTTGGAGTTTCTTTTTACCTCATTAAAACCACCTACAAAGCCTGGAGTTCTTTAGTTAGAAAAGGCTACTTGCATCATTTCTTCTAGGGTCTTTGGGAGCACAAGAGAAACATGCTCCTAACTTCTGTTTCCTCAAATAACTGAAGGCACTCAGGCCAGCCAACTCCATTTGCAGAGGAAGCGCCAAGCCTTCAGAGCCTTAAAAACAAAACAAAACAAAACCCCCACCAAACAACCAAACACACAGAGACAAAAAAGACTCACCTACAGAGCAAACAGCAGCAGCATCTGGACAGCTGGAAGCTCCTCCTCTCTTCCACACTTTATGGCAGACATTGATGTAATAATGCTTCCTCTCTACCTCCGAAAAGCTACTGTCCACAGCTTCCCAGTTTTGGGCTAACTCTGAAATAGAGGAGGTCATTAAGAAAGACTCATGTGGCTTAATTGATCTAGCCTCTCCATGCCAAAATGCCTTTTATCACAAAAAAGGACCAATGTTTAAAATTAATTACAATTACAGCAACCAAGGCAGTCATGGATACAGCTACTTTATCATAAAGCACTCACTCCTTTTTGGATGAGGGAAGTGAACACAAGTACCCCAGAAATTCATTAACAAAAGCAAAGTACCCTAGAAATTCTTTAACAAAAGCTGATTAATGTTCAGCCAAAGAATTGCACTAGAGATGGCACGTAAACTCCAGACAAAAGTAACTGAAAGCTAGTTTTCGTTGCCATACCTGAACTGCGGATCAGAGGTGACAAATCATAGTGCTTTCTCTTATCAGCAACTCTGCAAAGGAGATCTTCTTTCTCTTTAACACAGGCATATTTTGTATCCCAAGTAAAAAAATAGGTGCAGTCTACTTCACCAGTAAACACTGGAGTTCCTCTACCATCGTTACCTTAACATTGAAGATGGACAAACAGATGTCAGGTTTCCAGTGGGAGAAGAGGAGAAAAGCAAGGAGTCTTGAGGACTAGCAATAAGCAAGGAAGATAAAAATCCTTTTGCTGCACAGGACTTACTTTTGTAGTTTGTTGGGGATTTTTTTTTTTGGTTGGGGTTTGTTGTGGGTTTTTTGTTTTTTGGTTTTTTTTTTTTGTTTGTGTTTTTTTGGTTTTGGTTGGTTTTTTTTTACACTGTTGACTAACAAATGATCTTCAGTGTAAATTTAGAATATCAGTGCTACTACACAGCACAAAACAATCCTGCCAGCCATAGAAATTAGTGCTTATGCTAACAATATTTACTGCTTGTGTTAGCTGTGGCTCAAAGCATGCATTCCTTTGAACATAAGGTCTACTCGCAAGCTCAGAAGTCAAACCCTGAGCACAGTCATCACAGCTTGTTAAACTCACCTGCTGTTTCATTGCACTCAAAGTTTATGACAGTCATTCTCTGAAAGCCAGAACTACATGCATCCCCATTCGGATAAATTAAAGTGAGATCCCCATCAGAGTACCTGAGTAAGAAGTCAGTTTTAGATAGAAACATGGGATCAGATACAGTCACACGGTGTTCTTCACATAACAGAGGCCACACCTTGTTTATTTATTGTCTCACTCAGAGAAAAAGCAATGCTTGTTCAACATTTAATACCGACACTTCTACTGCAACAAAAGCTTGCATCCACCAATTTTTTTTGGTTACTTTTCATGAATTTGTACAGAGTTTAAAGAATGCTCTAAAGCTATTCTAGCTGTGGTGGAATATCTGTTCCCATTAGTTTATTGCATGGCTATTTTTGCAGGTGGAGGAAGTCATACTTCCTGGAAGATCACTCCGACAAGTCTGTCACATGCTTACAGACAGAATGGAACATCACCTGTATGTGAATAATCTCTGCTTTGCAATCTTGTGCAAACTATTGTCCCATTTGGGAATCCTGAAGTTCTTAAAAAAACACAAAAGCTAACCAAAAAAACAAACCCACAAAATCCTGAACCTCAGTAGTCTTGGATACGATTAACGCATGTTCTTGCAAAGAAAGCAGAGATGCCCTCTTGTTTAGGACAGCTTCTAAAATATTCAATGCTGATGACACTTTACATGAAAAACTCAAGGAGGGCAAGAGGCAGCACAGCACAACTGACAATTCTGACTAAGTCAGTGAGTGTCTTCCCTGCCTAGGCAATGGCCTCTGCCAATCTCATCTGCTCCTTCATTCGCTAATGCTATCCTGGCATACTGTTACAAGTTTTTCTATAAAAAACTCAGCAAAAATACCTCTATTTTGTATCAAATATTGCTTACATAACAAATAAGGGCATCAAAGTATGAAAAAAAGATCAGACTAGTTAGCAGGCCTAAAAAGCCATTACACACCTTAGGGTTTGGTTCTCAAATCTTCCTGCCACTTTTTGCTGGTTATTCAAAGGTTTTACTTGGCAAGATGAAACGTATCCTGTGGTGTCCATGCAGTTACCTGCAGTGGTTTTCCCACATATATTCAAGTAATAGTAATACTCCTCTTTGTCATCTTTGGCTAAATATGGCGTGACATAATCTGTAGAATAACAAAAGGAAAAGTGTTCCAACACACAGCAGAACAGATGTAAAAACCTAAATATCTAGCGTGGACATTTTCCCTGTCTCCAAACACGGAACTGGAAAACTGACTAGTAATAACACAAAACCAAAAGAAAAATAGTGAACTTACCTGCAAATTGAGTAAGTGGTCTTAAATCAATGGAGATATCATGTTGCTCACTAGTCAGAAGACAGTTCTTACTCTCCAGGTAATCCCTGTGACAGGCATACTCAGTAACCCACTCAATCTCATACCGGCAATTTGTTTTTGCTGTGAGCTTGGGACCTGCACTCTGATACAGAAGTGAACAGAATTTAAATTACAAGTAGAGACTTATCTGAAATTTAATCTTTAAAGCAACAGTATCACATTCCTTTACGGTCAGTAATGACTAACTTCACCTGTAAATTACTTAAGAGGTGCAAATACTGTCTCTGGCCCCTGAGAAACAGGTATGAGAGGAATTAAAACAGCTCTTATTAATGACATGGCAAACTATTAGAAGTCTAAACAGGGGTAAAGTATCAGGCATTAGTAGAAGGACAGCAAAAGCAACCGTACTTTAAAAAGCACTTTTCCTTAATGCGTTGGCAAAAGCAGAGATATGTGAGCCCAAATTGCTAAGCACAGCTTGGACTGTGTTTGCCTCAGAGGAGTCCTCAAAGAGCAGGGCACAGATCAAGTGTTCTCTGAAGGCAAAGCAGCCTCTTAGACACTTTTTCAACTTTGACTACCTCAGTCCAAATTAAGACCGAGAGACATTTGAGAATTCTTTAGCCAATACTTCCGTCAGATGTTTTTTCTCTAATAATCTGAAATATTTTTGCACCTCTGGGAGAAGGGGTGGTCTTGGTTTTCCTCACTTTAAATGAAACATTTAGAAATTCACTTTGCTTTGTATATCTGTGTTTCTGCCATCCACCAAAACAACAGGCAGATATACAGGTAAGTATCAGACAAGTTACAGGCACAAGTAACATTAGTAGTACTACTCATACTGCAAGTATGCATAGCTGCAGTGATGTATTACAAAGTGTCAGTAGAGAAAGGCCTATGGTTTGTTTCTGCAGCAATGAGCATGAAGTATGGTACCCATCTAGGTCAGACGAGGGACAAAACATCAAACCAGAAGTTAGCCATATAAGTTCCTCCTTCACTAACCTGCAACCAAAAGCATCACAATATGAAATGGCAGAGCATTAGCAATAGCCACTCTAGCCCAGTTCAGGGAGAGTGGGCTGTTGATATGACCTAGCATCACAAAGTGATTATCATACTGAACTGAAGCTAGGCTAAAACTGCATCCTGCAAAGACTGAGTTGCTGATTAACTCTAAAGATTTTACTCTAAGTTAAAAGGAGTTCAGGAGCCTGCTTAGTAAGTGACAGACTTTTGCCATGCAGTAACACTTGCTAGCTACTTTTTTCCTGAGGGAGATCAGATTAATAAAGAAACGAGTTACAGACGCCACCTATAAGCATGCACAGCCTGATGATGGAAGAGCACACATTAGCAAGCAAAGATCTATGCCAAGGATTAACACTGTACTAACTCCATCCTATTCTCAGAGGAAAGCTTTGTACCTTGAAAAAGACAACCAAATTCACCAAGACAAGAAAGAACACACCCCTGGGGAAATTTTATTAAAGTACTTGTTTATTTCTTAAGTTCTAGAAGACTTTTGGAAGAGTACATTTAGGGTCTCAACTCCTCACAGCAGCAAACCAGAAGAATTTCTGTTCTCTTCAGCCCTGAATAAAAGTGAAAGATAATGGACACAAAAGTTAAAGACCAACCACTTAACACAAACTAAAATAAGCAAAATTACCTCTTCTCCCCTCTTTGAAGGACAAACAAAAGTGATTGTCACTGCTGGGTTATGACCTAGGCAGAAGTCTGGCTTTTCTTCATCACTATATATTCTCTCATAACTCAGTATCAGCCTAGAAACAGAAAATGGCAAACCAAAAATACAATTAAGACACTGTGCACCATATAGAAGACGGACATCCTTGAAAGAACATTCACTCTTTTGCTAGATACCCAGGCAGAATACACCAAAGTAGCCCTGCTCCTGAAAGCGACTGCTCTGGAGGTCTATTTCTTTAATCTTACAGTTAACCAAAATAAAGGTTAAGACTGTGCCAGCAAAATTACTTAACAGCATCGTCTTGCACCCCAGTTAAGACTATGCTCAATGCCTTGTAACCCATATTGTAGCAAGAACTTGGCTGACAGTCACAAGAACACTCTAGAGCTTTACTCTCAAACTGCTGCAGAGCACATGTGATAAACACTCTTGCAACTTTTGGAAGTAATAACCGCTCATGTTTTACCACATTCCTACACTTTACCACCTCTGTATGTATAATCTCCTTCCATTCTGCCTCTAGAATTAAGAGCAAGATGAACTCATTAGCAAATTGACAGGAGCAATGCAACTGGCACAGACCAGACAAGGTAGGAGTAGGAGAATGAAACTCGGTTACTATCCGACAGGAAAAGACAAATGGCAAGATGACTTGGATGAGAGAACAAGCTCCACACAACGTCCCAACTGAGCACTGCTGTATTATGCAGTCTAACAGGTAGAAGACAACAGCTCACAGAAGGGCGACAGTCTGCCTCCAGGTTAGCCACGCCTCTAACTGACCTCTCTATACCTTAGGACACACATACACAATCATCTCATTCCCTTCTCAGGTCATTCACCCCAGTCTGATTGAGCACATACAATGAATTTTCCTCAAGCAATGAAGAACTCTTCAATCCTACCAGGGATAAGATAAAGCTTTCTTGTCAATAACTTTATATTATAGAGTACTAGTTGCACTTTAATATGAGAACAAGCTTGTGCTTCCTCAGATGGAAGCTTCTGCCTTGGTACAGAACACCTCAGCCACTTGAGGGAAAAGCCCTGACAGGAAGGACTAACAATTTCACTTGTAAACCAAAAGAAAACCTACAACCCTGTCAACAAAATAACCCTGTTATTAACCTGGTTTATTCTGCTTGTTTTCTTCAGCTTGCATCAGAGATAAAAAGAATACTGTAGAAGTCAACAGGGAACTACTGACCCTACAGACAAGGTAAGCAGGCTCAAAGAGCTGAAGCTCAGAAAGAACAGCACGTTAAGCAAGTCCCCTGAGTCACATTGGTTTGTTTGGGTTGGTTTTGTCTTTTGTTTTCATGGTTTTAGGGAGGTTTCATTTTGGTTTGTTTTGTTGTTTTGTTTCTTTCAAGCTACACTTCCAGCACAAAAGGCAGCAACCAGAGACAGCATGAAGGAAACAGTTTCTCCGAGTTCCAGCTCTGCCAACACCAGGAACAAGAAGCCTTGCATTGCTTACTTATCTCGTCTATGAAGAACTCTTTAATACAAAAATACAGAAAGGCAACACCTGGCCCTATTCTCAACTTCTGAAGTACTCCTGGGCAGTAGAGTTCAGCAAATACAGTGAGTAAACCCACTGAAAGACAAGGGCGTTTACCCTGTGGATGCCCAGTCAGTATGTAGATGAGGTCAAATCTCACTCTTCTGCTTGCTGGCAGAGAGCAGATATCATCCCTCACTTCCAAGAGTTTTGCAACTCTGTAAAAAGGAGTCTCTCACAATGAAGAAGAAAATATGATCTGTTATGGTAGTACAACAGGATGCCTAAAAAAGACTCTGCCCTGCCAGTATTTGGAGAATTTTTTTCTGATGATGCTTCAGAATTGAAGTGGTATTGATGATAAGTTTTAGAAGACTCATCTGTTACCAAGACTGCTTTTTCCAGCCCAGACAACTGAGAAATGTTCACAGTAGTATCACCACAAAAATTACATACCTGTCTTTGCCATGAAGTTTCAGCTGTTCCTGTGGAAGGCCAACATCATACACTTGACCTTCATGTAACAAGCAAGCAGCACTGCCAGCTGGGCAGTTTCTGGTCTCTCCACTTGAACTTCCTGTCACAGAATACAGAAAATAGAATGGAAGAGTCAGTTTCTAAGCCCTGCTCTCCCTGAAGTATCTTGCCATTTTATCTGTGGGCTTGCTCACCATTCACTATTTTACCCCTTTCTAAAAATACCTTTAAAACGGATTACATTAAAATGTGAAACTGGCAATACAAAACCTGAAGTGCTTGTGATATACAGGGGGAAGTTCATACTGCCCTGTTTTTGGACAACAATTCATTCTTCCGCCAAAGTAGCCGCAGCTAGTTTCCAGTTGCTAGTACAGCTGCTGGATGCATATGGCTTTAAGAACTTCTAGAAGTGTGCCAAGTATTTATTTTTCTTTTTCCCACAACACCAAAATGATACCAAGTAATGGGTAACCCCTTTTTTCCCCCTCCTTTGTTTCTTATAAACCATCTTATTCAAAGCCGTCAACAAAAAGCTTCAGACTAATGCAACTTCTAAAAGAATAGACCTGCCACTAAAACTAGAAGTATTAAATCCTTAATGGGGGCATAAAACATGTATTTAACCTCAGTGTAAAAAACACACTGGAAGTACACAGCTAAACTAGCCCTTTCAGCAAGTTTCAAATGAGTGATTTTGCTGGTTTAATTCCTTACATATATAGCTCCCAACTGACATGAAAGTGCTCGCTATGCACCATTACCTACTCAAGCACCTGAGCGCTATTCTAGATGCATCTCAGGACATTCACTTGAAACTGGAGCCCAGAGTAATAGAGTGCATGAAGTGCTATGAGCCATCTTGGTCCCGTCTGGCAGCAAACAAAAGCAGCTACAAGACAAGGTGAGCTCTTCCACTCAGTCCTGCTTAAGTCAACTTTTCTAACAGCACTTGCTCATCCAAACAGGGCGTATCTTTGAACACCTCAATAGCTGGAGACGAAGACCTGCCTTCACAGAAAGTAGCCTTCAAATGATGCAAAGCAGCTTGAAACAACAACGCAAGTCCTAAAATACTGATCTTTGGTCATAGGACAACCCCAATTGAGGCACTGGAAAAGAACCACACCACTAGAAATTCAAACACCAACAGGTGACAGGTGTTCACACCTAAGTCCCTGCAGATGTTTATGAACAAGGAATCATCATCAGAATCATCCACCAAGTAGTGTCCTGAAACTTGGATGAGAGGATTCAAGTCATGTTTCTTCAAATCTTCATCAAACACATAGCAAGGGACCTAGAACAACAACAACAAAACATTACATGCCATCCATGCTAGACAAGTAAGGAGAAGTTATGAACAGGCATATATCGAGCCAAGTTAATACATGGAAAAGATTTTTACTCTGGAAGCTCAAATACTTACAGCTAGACTTGAAGCTAGATATACTGACTAAAATGAGGCATCCAAAACTAGACTGTTCCGCTCTAGCTTTTAGAAGAGTTTTACTATACAAAACCACCCAGATCACAAAAAATGTTGAAGAGTTATTTAAAATTCTCAGCTCCACCAACTTTCAACAGATGCTTTATGTGTCTATGAAAATGTTAGGTCTATGGAGGTGGTTGGGATTTGTTTGGGGCTGCCAGATGTGTGAAGAGTAACTTCTGCATGGCTAGCACATAGATTACCTCTTTCACAGGTTTAAACAAGTCTTTCTTGCAAGCCACAAAGGTCCTCCATTCAAAATAGTGCACACACTCTGTTGCTGTTACAAATTCAGGGGTACCCTGTTTAAAGGAGAAAAAATAATTCTTTGAAAACCAGACTTCAGTTTTATTTCACATCCGTAGACAGCAAGAAGTTCTTTCAAGAGATTAAGAAAAACAGAACACAGCATGTCACAGAGCAATGGCATACAGTTTCTTAATAGCACTTGTTAACAGCAAGTTTGTTATTTAACAGCTTTGTTAGTAAACTCAGGAAGATGCAGGGTGCCAAATCCTTCTCGGTTTACATACGCACCAATTCTCAAGTTAACACGCACCAGTCCTAACATGCAGTAATTGTACTGTATCTTTTAGAATTGCTCACTATGCCAATTGATATTGGCAGAAGCACCAGTCACATCTAGTTACTAGAAAGCGAAATACAAATACAAATGTATATAAACAGATGAACAGCAAGGCAATGCATGGTCTAGCAGTTCCATGTCTTCTGTCCTACAAAGATGACTGATCAGCAATCTCTTCTGCTACACAGAAAGAACACCTCTGATCTCAGCTACTTATTTTATAGGCTCATGTTATACACATTTGCACCTATTTCAAGATGGGGGTTCTACCTCAGTTCAGGGCTGGATGCTCAACTGCATGTCTCTACTTCAAGAAAAATAACCATCACATTTTTTGATTCTCCCTCCACCACCTCAGCTAGAAGCACTCAGCATTTTTAAGCTGATTCCCTCCATTTCTAACCCCTCCATAAAATTGTTGCAAACAAGTTGTTCCAGATACTAGCACAAAATCTTTTTACTAGGTCACATGAAGAACGGGTGTTACAACTATGCTAACTAGAAGTTTGAAGATTGTTATGATCTGGTGTTACAGCTGGAGCTTAGCAATAATTTTTAGTTTAATTTAGAGACACATCTACTGAAACAGAACAGGAAGCATTTAAGTCCCTCTGCTGCACTGACACTTCGTTTGAATTGGCTAGATTTCCAAGAGGGGGTGTGCAACAGCATCATCAGCACCAACAGCAGCACTACTAATTCCTTGTCTCCAATACACAAATATGTAAACTGATATCTTCTGTCTGTACAGAAGATCAAGCTGTGGTATCAGTTAAGTGTGTGGAAGGCATAACTCCAAAAGCATGTGAACTGCATACACACATGCCCCTAGGAACTTTTCAGGAATTTCCATTCACACTTTAAGCAGATTTTCATGAAAAACTACTCCCCCAGAAGCCCTGCTGGACACGTGAGCACTGCTAGTTCAACTATGTGCAGACAAAACCTAACACTTACTGTTGTCAGCTACACTGGCCCACAACAGAGGTCAGTCATTTTCTTCAATGCTGTTCTATTAAACAGACATGCTAGGTCCACAGCTTGGGCACAGCCAGCATTTAAACAATAGCTCTCATTGTTCCAGCACCCTGTACACTGTTGACTCATTGCTCCATACTACGCTATTAAAATACTCCAGTGCAATCCCCATAAAAACATTAAAGACCCAGAAGAGCCCATGACCAAAGCTAAGCTGCAGATCTGCAATTATTTTCTACCAGGACTGAATTTTGAAAGCCACAGTAGATCATGAGCTTCATTTGGTACTAAAACATAACTGGCACTTCCTTAAGCTATGAAGCTCAGTAAGTAGTACATCCACGAGTACAGCAAGTCTCCTTAAAAAGCAAGTTAGAAGTACATGCCATTTCTATTGAAGACAAGAACATGTGATTTAGACTTACCAGTGTTTTCCCACATAGGAAGTTAAAGTTGCTTTGAATTTGGTGCCAACTGCCTTGCTGCAAGCAGTTCTGTGTAGTGTTGAGTTCCAGAAGAGTTTTAGAAACTGTTTGTAAGCCTACATCACCTAGGGGTTAAAAAAAAAGAAAAGAAAAGGAGGGGTTATCACAATACAGCACCTTCACTGAAGCTCACCAGACAGGCTCTAATTTCAAGCACTGAGCAGCACAAGACATACCGGTCCACTTGAAGACAGTCTTTGAACAGAGTACAACCGAAGACCTTCCTTGAGGTTCTTGCAATTTGGAAGACTAAATTGAAGGTAAGATAGTCTTTGATATCTCTAATCACACTTCCACTTCCTCAAAGGTTTTTAGCAAACACTCAGAATGTTAAGAAGCCCAACAGCAGGTGCCACTACAAACTAGTCACTGCCTCAGGAACAAGGGTCTCCACTAGAAAACCGTAACCAAATACTTTCAAGTACCACAATTCTCTCCCTTCTCCCACCAGCTTCTTTTTATCAGCTTTTTAGCCTTTATGTCATTTATACAAATAACATCAGCACAATATGATGGAATGGTTTGGCCTGAAAGGGACCTTTAAAGGCTATCTAGTCCAATCGCCCTGCAATGAGCAGGGACATCTTCCACTACATCACGTTGCTCAGAGCCCCGTCCAACCTGACCTTGAATGTTTCCAGGGATGGGGCATCTACCACCTCTCTGGGCAACCTGTGCCAGTCACTCACCACACTTACTTTCTTCCTTTTATCTAATCTAAATCTATCCTCCTTTAGTTCAAACCTTTACCCCTTGTCCTATCGCTACAGGACCTACAGGTCTCTCTCACCACCTTTCTCGTAGGCCCCCTTCACGTACTGGAAGGCTGCTGTAAGGTCTCTCTGGAGCCTTCTCTTCTCCAGGCTGAACAGCCCCAACTCTCTCAGCCTGTCCTCATAGCAGAGGTGCTCCAGCCCTCTGATCACTTTTGTGGCCCTCCTCTGGACCCGCTCCAACAGGTCCATGTCTTTCCTGTGCTGAGAGCTCCAAAGCTGGACACAGTACTCCGGGTGAGGTCTCACCAAAGCAGAGGGACAGAATCACCTCCCTCGACCTGCTGGCTGCTCTTCTCTTGATGCAGCCCAGGATATGGCTGGTCTTCTGGGCTGCGAGCGCACATTGCCGGCTCTACATACATCTTAATCTTAAGCCTACTTAATGAAGAACCCATTGGTGCCTGGGCACAGCCACTGTACCGGCGCTGCCTCCAGACAAACCCAACACAGATCCACTGTCTCAGTACATGTTCCCCTGCATGTCCCATCTCCTTCAGCACAGCTTGCATGCTTGTATGAAGGCTGTGGTAGTGCTGCATCACCGTGCATCCCTCTCCTCCCCAGCACCTGACACGAAGAGGAAAGGTGCAGCACATTTCAAGTCATGACAAGCACCAGCTCAGGCCACCGAAATGTTCCTGCTCAAACCTATTTTGGTTAGCATTAAGCACCAAGCCCTTTTAGCTCTAGCATGCTAACTCCACCCTGTCCATTTTTGATAGGTAGGTTTTAATTCTGTGAAGAGTTTGGGTTGAACTATAGAGAATGCTATAAAATTCGAGTATTGACTGGCTTCCCACTTTCCATTTTTGTTGTGTCTACACTAGTCAAAAGCAAGTCAAACTTGTAATCACTGCAGACAGCAGCTTTGCACCTTAGGCCAGATGTTGCTTCATCTTAAAAACACACTCACTGGAACTTTGCCCAGCCTGTTATCTTTTCACTCCAGACAAGCAAAACTACACTTTACCCAAGCAATATAGTCTTGAGAGCAAAAGAAGTAAGCGAACTAGGCAGGAAGAAGGCACAAGAACCTCAGAAATAAAGTCAAGGCAACATTCTGCAGAAACACCATCGCAGGCACCCGTACTCAAGGCTATTACCAGCTGCCAATGTTTCTCCTAGTGATGGCCACTGTTTGGCATCTTGACAAAAAGTTCCCCAGCACTGTTTTTCAATCCAGTCCTGCAAAAGAACTGGGAAGTGATCCACTTGTGACTGCTTGATCACCAGTTGCATTGAACTGTAGCAGAAAGAGACTACAGCCACCAAACTTGCAGGTAAAGCTGAAACAGTGGCAGTCAGAACGGAAACATGGCATCCCCTCAGCAGCTCAGGGCTCTTTTATTCATGCTGCATATGCTTCCACTAACTGCTTTACAGGAAGGCACGTTCAGATGCTCATACCTAAGCAGCCATTCACAGTACCCTCTGTATAACCAGGGTGACAAGTATTACAGATCATTGAATAATCCTCTGCTTTCTCCAGGGAAGGTAAGAGTGGAGACGTGTTAACCCAGAACAGCAGCGCAGACTAAACCTGTACATGCTTGCATGTGCACAGGCTGAGAACCTGCCACAGTGGAGCACGTTACCACTACTGCAGTTTAGTGCCACCTTCCAAGCACCTGGACGCTGTCAGTGGTTCATGCCTTTTATATTTCCTGGCACTTTTGTTATCAAAAGGCTGTCCTCAGGTTTTAAGACTTACAGCTCTGATGCTGACAAAGGTGCTGTGCAGCCCTTTTAAACCTAAGAGCTACATGCTGCTCTAAGAGCAAGATTTCTACTGATAAGTAGAAATCATCACTGCTCAGATGCTGGCTAAGTGTCCTCTTCCCTTGATTAGCAGAAGGAAGCCAATACAACTTTCTAGTCAAGAGAGCTGTGCATAGTAACAATACGTACACACGATTAAAAACTCTCTGGTTACAAACATACAGTTTCAAGCCACAACTTCGCAGAGAACTTATGACAGCACCGAGGACTTACCTCAATGCTCTGTAAGCATGAGTTTTCTCTCAACTCTGAGCACACACTACATTGCTCTAAAGGCCTTGTGAGCTGACTACTTCCCTCAGTAAAATCAAGCTAAGCCAGTACACCCTGTTTACAATAGGGCAATATGCATGCTCTCCTCTCCCCCTGCATGCTTAAAACTAGTTTGGGAACTTGCTAATAGTTTTAGCAAGAATCTCTTTGGTGTCACATGACTCCTCCCATCGCTGCTCACAGAGCAAGCAGTCTCATGAACCACCCTCTCACCCCATCTTCTCCTCATGAGCTTCCTTCCAGAGCACCAGTTCTACAACCATCCCTTCCATAACATCAAGCTCTCTTCAATGATCACTCATGTTTCTTCATGACTTTAAAGATGCATTCCTTCCACAAAGTAACACACTAAAATCGGCTAGCACAGCTCACAAAAATTAGCACCAGATACTTCATATTATGCAGTTGTACTAAATCAGTATCAAAGGCGCTGTCCACAAAACCTTTTGACTTTTGAAGTCCACATTGACTTCTTCATCTGTTCAGCTGTTTGGAAGGAGAAAGGCAATCACGGAAGACATCCAATCAGTTGTCCAGAAGAAGAGGGCATTCAGATGGCAGCTATCATTTCATGTCCACTCCTTCTATGCAGCTGGACAAAGCGCACATTTCACCACTCAGGTTAACAAACAGTTACGGTAATATTTCCACTTATAATTTTAGTAATAGTCCAGCTAAATGGCACACAAGTCACTAGGTGTCACACTAAGTTAAATAAGTACCACGCCACTTCCATCCTCAGTGACGTTCAAGAAATGAGCATTTGCCTACACTATGAAAACTTCTAAGGTTAATCAATGAAGCTGAAGAGCTTTGCCTGGGAGAGGCCTTTGGGGTCTCCAGACCAACACTGGTACATCACACTGAACACACAATTAATGTTAGCCACAAGGCTTCCCTTGGATACAGACTAATCAGTCACTGAGCATACGGCCTTACCCCTATCAAAGCTGGGATTCACAAACAGAACTGTAACTGTTACCCCTTGCATAGCTGGTATTCAAAAGCAAAACTACTGTATGCAGTGAAAGCTTCTTTCTGAAAGAATGAAGATCTTACTAAGCCCATATTTGAAGAAATCTTACAACTTAGCAAAGTTTATCAGCTGGGAAATTGCCCTTCTTCCCCCAAATCAAAGTCCTTCAGCTGCACTCACCTTTGGCTACAAGTAATCTCACACCAGATGAGTTGCTTGAAGACAGGTATGCAGCTTAGCTTCCAGGTAATTGGAATCTACACTGGGAGTCTACACCTGCCTAGATGTGGATTAAGGAGATTCCTCTTTCCTCAGTAAGAGTGGGGGCTTTGTTTAATTTTTGTTTTGGTCTCACTTCCCTGGGGAGAACAGGCTTCCTCACTCAACCTGCCACACTCCAGTCTCTCTCAAAAAAGCATGTTAAAATAGACGCCCAGATGCTGCTTCCTTTTGTAATCCACAGGCAACTGAAGACTCAACCACATACAAGTTGAGATCCACATCAGCAGGAAACAAAACTCTTGCTGTACATTTTGGGAATGAAACATGTTAACAGCATCAAGCAGTCTACTGAGATGTCACACTCCTCAGAGCAGAAGATGCTACTACATGCAACCGCAGCTTGAACTCACACGCACCTAACCAGTCACCCCAGAAAACTCTGGAGCTTGGATATACTGCACTACATAAAAAGATCCATGCAGCCACAAATTCAGATATACTTTTATTCATGTACCCAGTGATTTTGTAAGCGTGGATCGCAACGCTAGTACTTTGTTTGAAAATTGCTGATTGACCAGAGCCTGAAACCAAAGTATCTCTACAGTTCATGGAGGGGGGTGGAGAGAATGGCGGCTAACTAGCTGCTGTACATCTGCATACAGGCAAGAATCATCTTCCTCCTCACCATCTTCCAGCAGTTCAAGATCAATTACTTTTACTGAAGACTCACAGCTTCTCATAAGAGCTGTCTGCCAATGCAAGGCAAGACTGGCAAGCATGTTAAATTCAGATCTCAGATCTGCAGCTACTAAGAGTCAGTCTGAACAGAGATTACTCTTCAGAAAGCTATTGCTTTATTCTATTACATGCAACAGTCAACTATCAGAAAACCTCTTCATCACTATTCAGTATTATTGTTTCATTAGCTGAAGCACAGAAGCAACCTTGAAAGCAACAAGCACCCACGAAAACAAGCACATAAATACTGTTCAGAGCACAAGCTGCTTCTGATTGATGAAATCATGTGCAAGCCTATGTATAGGAATATGCCAGTTTCATATTTAGATCAGCATGCAGAAGTTCACAACTCCTCAGAATACCAAGCATATTCATGAACTACTGAAGCAGCCACCAGATTTGACAAGTGTAACTGAAAACAGAGGAGTGCATGCAATAGATTTCCTTTCTGTGCGTAACAACTTAAAGACGACGTCCCAGAAGCTTAGCAATACTCCAAGACTGCATTACATAGAGTAAGCTGACTCTGAACAAAGAGCTGATGTTACACCAGGCTAGGCTGTGGTACAGTTTAGAGCTCTAACTCTAGCTTTATCCTGTGTTAAACAAGCATCAAACAAGGCTGTGCACCGTGCATATCCCACCACAGGTAGATGCACTTATTTCTCCTTGCATAGTTTCACACTAGAGTACAGTTAACTAGACCATAACTTTCACTGTCCTGTGAAGTGACTGTCTGCAATCAGATCATGTTTTCCCAAATCTCCTCAGCAAATCTACAACAGAACAAAGTTTTACACTGTTCTGAGAAGGAAAAAAAAAAAAATCCTTGCTAACATGTCAAAGTTTGCAATAGTTATAAGATTTTCCATTAACATGACCCTGAACTACTTTTGAGGAAGGACAGTTTTTTACTTACCTACAGACAGATAAGCCTTCTTATTGATGTCATATGCACAGACTGCACTTGATCTTCCACACTCTTCAATACCAAAACAGAAGTTTATTTTATAAAGCACCTGTCTGTCTGTATCAATTGCTTCCCATGTGTAACTGAAAAGGAAAAAAAAAAAGCCCATCAGTTGGTATTCATATTGTCTGCACAGCCATCCTCTAGACACCAGTTCCCGAATTCATCAAGTTACGGAGCTAAGAGCATCACTAACTCAAGTTTCATATTCATGTTCTAGATCTGTAAATACCAGAAATAATCATTGTTGTGTCAGGGCCAAGAACAGATTTAACCATACGAGGAGCATATATTGGGTCCATGTTCCCCTTTCTTGAACATCCAACCACCCGTTCTTCCCCATCAAATCTCCGTGAAGGCCACTCTGAGTAGGCATATCACAGGTGGTGAACGTTTTTCCTCCAGAGGTCAATAAACTTCTCGAGCACCTTTGGCAGGCTGCACATTACTGCACAGTATCAATACCCAGCAGCAGTGGCAGAAGCGCTAAGTCGAAGTGGAACAGAGCAGCCAGCCACCTGCCCCTGTCTGCCAGCAGCAGAGCCACCTAGCTCCTCCGTCAAAATTATCCCAGCACTCCGATCAAAAGGTGCAAATAAAGCTTATTAGGGCCCAGCTGCAACTTTACACGTTTTATCCAGACATCTACTTCAATATTGAAAGGACAGCTTCTGATGGGTGATGCCAGAAGCTGGCAAGCAAGCAAGCAGAGCTATCCACAGGAGACTCGGCGAAAGGTCATGCTAGCTAGCTACAGCCATATCAGAAAGCAAGCTGCCTAAAAACTGATAAAGGAACATGAAGCTCTCTGGTTAAATACAATGGGGAATACATCAGAGTAACAGAAGTGAAAAAAATGAAACGCCGCGTAGTTCGGAGGTAGAGCAAGGACTCGTGTCCCAGGCAGCAAGTGCAAGGCAGCTGCCAGAGACGCGGCCGGCCGGCCGCACAACCCATGTCCCCCAGCCCAGGGGCAGGCCCGGCTCGGCTCAGCTGGACCCCGGGCCTCTGCCAGCCAGCCGGGCTCACTGGCACGGCGTGCGGCCGAGCTCTGTTCAAAAGGCACGGCTCAGCAAACATTTGCTGTCTGCTCAGCGCAGCTATAGCCTTCGTGGCGCTGGCAGCAGCCAGCATCCTCTGGACAGTATCCATTTTTGCAATGTGAGAGATTCCCCAGCTCACCTTCTGTTCCAAGTGGAAACTTCAGTACGATTTAATATGGAGTCACCACATCACAAAACTGAGGAGAGCACAGTGACTTACTAGGTATTCCCGCTATTTACAGCCCACACAAGGTTTAATGCATCTATCTGACCCATAGAAGCATTTGTCTTAATCTACAGATTAGTAGCAAATTTGGCGAGGGAGCTCAACTCCCCCCTTTCAGCTACCAAGAAATTACAAGTTGACCAGAAGCTTCACCCATAAGGTTTGTCTGCCTTAAGCTCTAGCTCATGGGTGTTGCACCACTTGACATTATCATGCCCCAGATCCCTCCAGAAGGAGAACCCATTCCTGTTCTGCTCTGAAGCCCAATCCTTGGGTGAGAAAGGGGCAACAGGGTTCAGCTACTTTACCCTAGATTTTGAATCCTCCAAGAACTCCTCTCAAATCCAGCGCACCCCATCTCTAATCAAAGAGACAGCAGTAAGATACCACATACTTTTCCATTTAATTACTGACTACAGGGTTTTTGGCTTCCCTGTACTACAGCAGCCTTATTAATTTCAGTCTGCTAATAACTGAAACAAGCTAGGGACAACTACAAGAGAGTTCTCTCTGCGAACTGAAAAACAAAAATCTTTATATCCTAATTATATTGGGCTCAAATATAATAATATAGGGCTCAAAAAATAACTTAACAGGTACTGAGTCATACTTAAAACACCTATAAAATTATTGTAATCAGATTCAAGGACTGTGTCTCAATCCTAGACAAATACTTGCCATTATTCTTTCCTCATAAGCAGGCAGAGCTGACATTTTACAATTTTACTGATTAGTGCTCTGAGCCAGTTTCTTGCATTTCTGTAGTGGATAAAGACTATCCCAATGGGGGATGATGATGATAATTCAGCTACATTACAGAATACCCAAAGTTCAAGAATGGAAGAAAGCTTGACAACACACAATCACACATACAAAAAAAAAAAATTAGAAGAACGTGACTCTACTTTCAAGGGTTCTGAAAACAACAAGAGATCAAGACTAAAGCCATTTTTAACTCCAGGAGAAAAAGCATTTCAATGAAAATATAATTTCTTTATAATGAAGCCCCAGAAAGTTAACATTTCACTGAAGCATTCCCAAGGGCTCCAGTAGTCTTTTTCGACTGGTTTGGGAAGACGACAAAAAGGTAACATATAATAGTAAGGCAAAAAGTCTTTGATCCAGGTAGAGTGTTCTTCAGTGTGGAGTTTTTTTAGTAGAACTTGCAAACTTAAATCTGTTTGTGAACCGAAAGAGAATCCAAGTCCTTTGCACAACAGAATTATCACTCTATGACAGATTGAAGGGTTTTGTTTTCCCAGTTCCATGTTATGAAACAGAGTAAATTAACATCTTTAAACCACATGCCAGAAACCAAAGAGAAACAAAAAGAGCAGGTATACAGATCAGAAGCCAGCCTTTCTCTCCAACCTTTCACAGGCCCCTGGACAGGGAAGGCTGGGCAGTCCTTCAAAACAGTTCACAGAAAGGAAGTAAGAAATCCCAGGTTTAGTCATGTTCCAAACCACAACTTCAATGGCACACAAAAATGAAAATCTAACACAGTTTCAGAGTAGTATTACTTTCATGGAAGTTCGAGAGACTTTTGTTTTTTTAGACGGGTGGGAGGAGCAGGGCAGGGTTTATTCACTGGGAGTAGCAGCAGGCTAGATGTAGCCCAAGCAGCTGTTCTCATCAGAGATGCAAAATACACTTTCACAGTAAAAGCAAGAATTATTTCTCTCACAAGTAAGTCTCCTGGAGTTCAAACCAGTGCCTGGGAATAGTTTCAAGTTGCATGTGCTCTACTTTCCAATAAGATACAAGCTGACCTCTCTGCTGCATCCCATAACAGAAACAATCTGTTGGCAATCACGTTGTTGCCCATCCTGACAGTGGCTGAGGCACACAGACTGGTTTCCTCCCACTGCTTGGCACTCACCTCTGGCAGCAGCGATGCCTCGTGTAGTCACCCCCTCACCGGGGCCAAAGTTATCTTGTTTGAAGGGCTTAAGACATCCCGGATTTGCTGCAGCTGAACTAGTTTAGGGAGCTGTTACACCAACAACTTTAAGCAGCACGGGGCCGGGTGCAATGCACCCTCCATTCAGGGGGCTCACACAGCTGCTGCCTCGCAGATGGCACCACTCGAGCAGCCACTGCCGGTGCGGTTCAAGATCTGGGCTCAAAAAGGGCATCTGCCTTGATTAAAACCATCAACAGTTATTTTTGCTGAAATCACAACCTGATGCCTGTTTTCAGATAAACCCAGCCGTGGACTATCCCACAGTTGTAGGCCTGAAACATACGCTCACATCAGACTGCCAGGGCATGCTCTCCTCCTCCTCTCCCTCCCCTCCTCCTCCCCCTCCCCTCCTCCTCCTCAGCGCCAGACTCCAGCTGGAGCCAGGGATTGCCCTCTCAAAATTAACTCAGCAAAAACAGCAGCTGTGTGCACATGTGTGTGGAGAGGAGACTGAGCCCGGCCAGCTCCTGGGCTGGCTCACAGGGATTCTGGGCACAGACCAGTGGGTGCAGGCAGGGAGGGCCAACACTGTCGAAAGCAGTTGTGCAAGCCAAGGTCCAAATGAGTTACTGGGGAATAACCTTGCCTGCAGGTCCGCCTTTCCAGCTACCTAGCTTTTTTTTTTTTTTTTTTTTAAGACACTGAAGTGACAGCATGAAAAAGAAAACTAAACTAGTTTTCAGCAAGTCATGAGATCAAAAGAGAGATCTGCATTTTTTTGACAAAGCAAAGAAGCAACTCATGGAAACAAATGACATGAGACAGGTAAAAGGGGTATGAGCACTAGTGAGCCTAGTATACCCTGCGGATCAGTAGCTGGGGCACTGAAATCAGACAAGGTGCAGGTGGCTAACAGCTGTCACAGCACACGCGTCCCCATGCCACAGCCACTCGGGGGGGGTCTAAGCACTAGCGAACCCCTTCAAACGCAACAGAGCACCAGAAAGACTATCGCTGCCATTCTCATAACCACACTCAAGTGTTTAGTTCTCAAACTCTTACCCAAGGGATAACAGCTAGGAAGAAGAGTACACCCTGCTCCAAACAGCTGTGAAGCGTAGTTAGAAAGAAACACGTGTTTGTTCTCTGGGGAACGCACTGAAGCAGCTCATTTTGCTGAAGAGGTGTTACGCAAACAACCCGGCACAGCGACAACGCAACCTACAGCCAGAGCTGGAAAGCAGATCCACATGAGATTGCGCATCCACACAATTTTGTGCCCAGCAGCTCCTCAGCTATCAGAACACTGCAGAGATTAAACTAGTATCTGAAGCTCTTTATGAGCAGGTTCTACCACTGTGATCACAGGGAGACAAGCTCAGGAACAATCTCCAGACTGACCACTTCAAATTTTAAGCTAGCAGCTCAGACCCACCGCTTGCCACAGAAATCACTATTGGATGTGGCTCACATTTTAGTATGGTAAGGAAACTTCTATGTCAAAACAAGTTCTCCTTAAAAAAAATGAGAGCTTGAATGGCACAAGGTACAGAGCTATCGCTATGCTTCAAGAGCTTCTCAATGCAATCCCTAGCCATGCTCAGCTCTAGCTTGCCTGTCACCTCTTCCAACCATCACGCACACTGCATGTCTTCAGGCAAGTTCTCTTGCACATGCATCATGCCTAACAGCCTTACGGTTACACAAGCTGTTCAGCTTTCTCCATCCCAAAGACATCTGACCTTTCGTGCTACACTCTAAACCACATCTACCGCATCATTTTACAGAATGCGCAAGAAAAGGGATAGCAGTTTGAAGTACCAACTATAGTTGCTATAGGAAGCCCATGTGTTGAGGAATCACACTCAAACCACTGTAACGGCAGCTTCCCACGCCCATGAAGCAACCATGCGCACATGCCAGTAAGTCCACTAATGACTTATGACATCTCCCACTTAAATATGTCAAAGCACTTAAGAGAGCTGAGCAAGTTCACCTAAAGGTCACCTCTCTGTACTCAGCACATGTGAAACTGAATGCTAAACCCAGGGTTTCCAGCAGCACAGAAGAGCACAGTTGTAGTTTCACAACAAAAGTGAAAAGACAGTGTTTGAATGAACAGAATCGTACGTACAGTCAACTGCAGGAGTTGCGTTATGAAAAACCACAACATGAAATGTAAAGTAGACTTGACTTACAACCCCATAATTGGAAATTCTGCATAACAGCAGTCCTGTGATATACAGCACCTCAAGGAGTTTTCCTTCCACTCGAGAATCTAGAAGTTACAGAAGTTATGCACTAACTCCTATCCTTGCACAGGAGACAAAAACATTACCTGCCATCAAATCATCTCTCACCCAGGGTAGATTGGCAGGCAAACCAGCAGGCAGAGGAGGCAGTTTGTAGCTGCTGCTCTGCCATTACACTCAAAACCTTTCCTGACTTTTTTTTTTTTTTTAGAGAGGAAGG
>Ga0065711_1032990_pt1 | contig 26296 bp, 11 predicted proteins | sample Hoacrofraction12_FD_59098 | JGI IMG/M metagenome (GOLD analysis project Ga0065711, IMG submission 59098) | Hoatzin crop microbial communities from Cojedes, Venezuela - Epithelial fraction 12 v2 (version 2) | ecosystem: Host-associated > Birds > Digestive system > Esophagus > Crop | place... | reverse complement strand
AAGCAGAAGACGGCATACGAGATCGGTCTCGGCATTCCTGCTGAACCGCTCTTCCGATCTCCCCCAGCCTTGCAAGAAGCCTGATGCAGAAAGGCTGCTGGCTTGTTTTTATTACAGCAAAACCCGATTATTGTGTTTAGCAACCTCCCTGATTAGCATCTACAGCACCCTCAGATGCCTTTGAAGACTTCTTCTGGGGGTGGTTATCCATACTAGGTCATTTCAGAAAGCAGTTACTCTGAAAGGGTTGCTTGCTTCCACTAAAGTAATGTGCTGATTGTAAGTGTGGTGATAATTACTTTCTGCCCAATGAGGTTTTACCCTTGTATTATCTAACTGAAATGTCTTTTTCTTCCTGTGCCCGCTTGTTTCAAAAGATTGTGGACCACATTCCACATTTTTTAATTCTGTCAGGAGCTCAGTACCGTCTAAATATTACCAGTACCCTCTACGGCAGATAAGTGTGTGTTGCATGCTGTATGTTTCTGATGATCTGGAGATTCTCTGTTTAGGTTTGTCTCTGTTGGGGACAGTGCTCTGAAAGCAGAGTGTAATGAATTTACCTATGAAGTTGTACTGACTTATCAAAATGTACTGTTCTGTTTTTCAGTGATTATGGAGCACTGTGTGCAGTCCTGGATTTTTTTATAACATTTAAATTCACTACAATTATCAGAGCTTTAAGTGAGTGGTGGATGGAGATTTGGAGTGCATCAGTCAAAGGATAAAACAACTGCAACTGTTGTTCAAAGTGCCGATGCAACCCAGAATGGATATGAGCAGTTTGCAGATTTAAACAAGTCTTGGATGTCATAGTATGGTATTTATTCCTAGCATAGTGTCCTGGGTTCACTCCATGCCTCAGTTTCCTTACCAGAAAATGGATGCAACACAGGGATATAGTGGCACTGGGTGCCCTTGCTTAACAGACCTGAGACAGAGCTGCAGCTTTAACTTCCTTCCTACAAAGACTAAAAGCATTAGCAGGGAGAAGCACTGATTGTAAAAGCTCAGTGTCACCTACTACCGAAAGTGTAAGTGGGGAAACGAGAGTGCTCTGAGAGCAAGCCGCTGGGGACGTGCCTGTGGTTGGCATTGTCAGCTCTGCGTTAGGGATGGTGGGGGACTGGGAGTGTCGGCTTTGTTTCCTTTTGAATCTGCCACTGAACATGCTGCCTTTTTTTATTCTGCATGTCAGAGAGCTACAGTGCAAAGGACAGTGATGATGCTCTGCCTCTAATGACAGTCACACTAGGGGTGGGGGGGTCTTTTCACAGAGTTGTGGCAGGGACTCCCTTGATTCCGTGTAGCTGCAGTGCATTGGCGTCCTGTGTTTTCTCTGTCCAGCAGCCTGACAGAAGGGAAAAAGCAGGCAAAAGTGATGCAGTCAGGGAGCTGAAACATAGGCACATCACCAACAGCTGCCACTGTCCGCAAGAAAATCTTCCAGAGAAGGTAAGGCAACGTACTGTCCTTCACAGAGCTGCCTTTCCAGTGGAACCAGTGGAATGGAGGTGAGTAGAATAGGTTGGAAATGGCCTTGTTTAGTATAGAAACACATAGTGGAGTGATGTAAAGCTTACATAGCGTCTCCTTGGAGTTGTATCAGTCCCTGCGTACTTACTATGACTTAACAAGATAGGAGGACTTGTGTTAATGCATCTATAAAAAGCCTGAGCTCCTAATATGCCCTCAGAAATGCTCATCTCCAGGCTCCCTCCCTTCTTTTCATTGAAAAAAATGATGTAAGCCGTGCCTAGCAAAAGAGCAGAATGGTACGAGAGGAAAACAAGGCCAAGTCTGCTTGTTATATCTGCAGTCACCTTTTCTCAATGTCGTATTCCTGAAGCTAATGAACACTGTTCGCATTATTACTTAGCTATAGCTACTGCTTTTCCTCTGGAGACCTAATTCTCTGTGAAAAGCCTCCCGGTCCTAACCAAAACCAGATAAACAGCAATGCTGTTCCAGTTCACTGAGTGTGACTGACACGGCATTTGAAACCGCCGCTCAGCCCAGACAGTCAGGAGGGGCCGCTCATACTTCAGGCTACAAAAAAAATCCAAAACAAACAGCCAACAAAAACCCCTCATTAAGGAAAGTCTTATCTGTACTCAGAAAAAAATCTATAGTGGTATCACAAAGATTGGTTTCCGAATGAAAAATTGAGGTTTGACATGAACCGTAGGACTTTTTATCTTCTGTGACAAGTTGGCGAGGAAGGGGAGCCGTGTGCCCTGCGCCGGCGGCACTAGATGGCACTGGAAGCCTGGCTAAAAAACCAGCTGCCTTGCTGGGTTTGGGGCCAGCCGCTCGGAGCCGGGAAAGCGGGGAACGGAGGCAGCTTTACTTGAGAAGAGAGGTAGGGTTGAGACTACGGACGGCCTTCTGTGCACAAAACCCAAGGCTTCCCTTACAAGGAATACTCTTTCGTCTTTTAATAATTTTGCATCTGCTTTAAGCAGATTAATCTATAAAAGCCCAAATGCTTTGTAAAGCGTCTGTTACCTATAGTGATTTGCCTGGATCAAAGTCATTAAGACAAGAAAAAGCCCCAAATGTCCAATTGCTGCCAGTGGCTTAGATTTAGTGTGAGTCTCAGTGATCTTTAACTCATGAGTTCAAGCTATGAAAGGATCTGCAACGATTATTTATAGTGCACAGCGAGTTTGTTCGTCACCGATAATGGCACTGCTGCAGCCATACCCTAACAGCCTCTTACATGCCACAACCCTGATATCGGAAGGTCTCCCTGCCAGCACGCACTTGTGTCCTGCTGCATGCAGCCGGCCGTGCTCTACTCGGACTCCGTACGGGAGAGCTGTGCATGGGCACAGATGCGATAACAGGGCAAAATCCCTGACGATGTGACAGGGCACAAGAATGGCACAGAAGAGAAGGGCTTTCTAGAGTGCATAGCTGCAAGATTGTTATTTCCTGTCACTCTGAGGTTTTCTGAGCTGTGGGCTCAAGTTTTCTGCTTTAATTTTAAAATATCACATTGATAGTGTTGGCAGCTGCAGGGGACAGAGACACGTTGTGAGAAAGAAGCTGCATGTTCGCATTCAGAGAGGAATTGTCATCCGGCTTGCCATTGAACGAGGTGGCCCTTTGCTCAGAGAGGTCTGGAGACAATGAAAGGCAGCAGCCCTGTGAACACGAATGAAGGGAGGCCACAAGGAGCACGTTGGAAACTGGAACTGGCTGACTTTGGGGTGATTGAGAAACTTAGCAAAACAAAAGGGTCAACAGTGTGAAAGCAGAAAGGGAGGATGGGTTTGCCCATTATCAAGTGCCAGAACAGCGTAATCAGAAATATGGGAGAGGTAAATGAGCAGTGATTACGGCGAAAGCAATTCACTCCCTCATGCCAGGTTTTTAAAAGCTTTATGTGCCGTAGGTTAATAGCCAGCTGTTTGCTTTCACTCTGGATTAAGCCCCAGACTTCCTGAGGAGATGTCCTTCCCTGTCCCTCACAGGCCACCGATGTCAAGCAGCTCAATGCTGGGCATAAGCATGGCCCGTTTCACCTCGGCCTCTCTGGTATCACCTTGCTCAAGGAAATCCTTATTTATGGGTTCACAGGCTTTTTTTTCTCTGCCTTTGCATTGCCCCAGAAAGTGCCTACCCAGATGCATGTAGGGACTGGGAAGCAGCAGGACTTCATGGAGTTTAAAACAAAGATAGCAGATTCTGACATGAAAGCATATCGCTATGCCTTGCCTCCTGGAAAGCAAAGTGAGAAATGTTTCTGATTTTCACAGAGATTATAGCAATACCCAGAGGATGTGTGAAACTGAAGCAGGGACTGTTCTTCTTTAAACCTGCTTTTATGTAAGGCATCCTTGAGGTTTGCTTCTCTAAAAGGTGGATGTGTCATTTGTTTGGTGGGGAGAAAGCACAAGGCAGGGAACTTGGTGCTCATTTATCTGAAGTGGCTCTTATGACCAGCATTTCATATGAGTTTCTGCGGAGGAGGAACATAATGTTTTCTGTGGGAGTGTCATGCCCCTCTGTCTAATGAGAGGCAATGTTTTCTTTGAAAAACTACAGAAATTTTGCTTATTGGTTTATAACTTTAATACTGTGTATTTTTTGTCCATCTTCTTGATGAAATTCCTCCGAGTGGTGTTGGTTATCTTCACAGGTCCTTAGGTGCTCTGTGCTGTCTGGTTCAGGGCTCTTTTCCTTGTAGTTTGCTCTGACAGAAAGTGATCTTCAGGAATGTCTCAGGTTTTCACTTCACCTTTCCTTGCTGTAACTTTACCTTCTTGAGCAACAGTGAGAAAGAAGCCTTTCCACAAGGTGCTAAGGGACTGAAATGTGATCATTAAACCTTGATAGGATTTCCCTTTCACCCACAGTACTTCGAAGGCAAATTGCTTACCAAAAAATGTGCTTGGATAAGCGAAGGATATACAGGAAAGTGGGAGAGGGATGCCAAGATATCGTATGGTCTGTAGAGGACAGTGGTTATTTACAAGTATCTTTGGAGCAGGTGAGTTATATGGCCCTGTCTCGGCCAGCAAGATAACACCAAGACGACTGTGTTTTGTGTGGTCAGTGCAGGGATGCAGCTTGGCAGCCTGTTAGCAATGTTTTGAGTCATTTTGAAAAGTTCCTTGTGGATTATTTAGTGAGTGAATTTGCTTAACACAGAGCCTTTAGCTCCTGAGAGAGAAGGAAGAGCCTGTGCGAGCCGCTGTTGTAAATCTGCGCTCACCAGTTGCTGGCAAGAGCTCCTGTTGCTGGCTTCCCCATCCGTAATGAGAAACCACCTGCTTGGCCCCAGTGCTGCCGCGCTGGTGGGCACTTGGGCTGCTTCATGCTGCAACACATAGCAGAGAGCAGTGAAGTTAATAAGAAGGAGTTCTAGTAACAGAGCTGAGCTATGACCTGATGCCTCGGAGAGCCATATGTAACGCTCAGCAGAGCACAGTCTTCTGAGAGCTGTAACGTGGATAATGCCACATCAAATGGAGGGCTCACACCAGTCTCTAGACCAAGGGAGTAAGGCAGAGTACCTGGGAACAGCTGGCTGAGGAGCAACCCTCTGTTAGTTATAAGGTGTTTTCAGTGAGGGAATGGACCTACTTCCCAGAGGAATTGAAGATATGGAAATTGGTGACCTTCAGCTGGAGGTGTGGGTAGTTAGCCCTTCCACAGATCAGATCTGTGAAAGTTTCTGGTCAGGCTTCATTTGTGCAGTCTGTTCTTACAACTCACTTGGTGAAAAGACAGGAAGGCTACTCAGATGATTAAGGAAGTTTTGGAGGTAGGATTTCACCTTCAGATCAAGGGGACAGAATGCCACCATCTTAATCTGCTAGTGGCTTTTAGTAGTGCTGATGGTCCTGTAGAGTAATAGGCCAAACACAGAAGTGTTGGCAGCCCATTTGTAGAGCTCTAATACTGGAGAAAAGAAACCCTGGTGTACCTGAAATTGGGATGTTTGTGAATTACTAAAGAGTTACCCAGCCTTGACATCCATCTTGGAGTCAAGATTTTGCAGTCTTTTGCCACTGATGTGAATTTCTTGTATCTGAGATTTCCTGTCTGTAAAATGGTGTGCCAGTGACATTATTATATTTTTCCAGTCTTGGAATCTGTTCATAAAAATACTATCACAAATGAAAAAGTATGGTTATAACTTGAACAACAAATACAAGAACTACAGCTCTTGCCTTTTAAAATTACTTTTCTTTTTTTTTTTTTTCTCCTCTCTTGAAATAACAGCTGCTTTATAGGAAGTCAGTGTCATGTAATGGCACTTGCCCTGGAGAACTGGAATACTACAACTTGGACTGTAGTTAGATGATGGCAACGCAACAACTGAGAAATGAAAGATCAGTTGCTATGCACACAAAAAAGGTTTAAACTGAGCTCTGGATGCTGGAAGTTGCTTGAGGCAGAAAATTATGGCCAAGACCCTTTTATAACTGTCATGGAAAAATGGAATTTCCATTCTGTGGCAAAAGATGTCTTTGGTATGGGAAAAAATTAATCTTGGAAAATTCTGGGGAAAAATTCCACTTAGAGAGAACAATGGCAACGTGGTTCTGATTCCTTCCTAGCTTCTGCCAAGGCAGCCAGACCTCTGGAAAAAAATGAGGAGGCTGAGGAAACCAGAATCAACTTATCACAAATAAATTATGATGTTTAACAAGTACCTGATGAGGTAGCAAAGGGATATCAATGCCTTCCTTGTGACGTTTTCACAATTACTTCTGCAAGAGCAGAGGAAGACCCACCCATGGGCAACTTCCAAAGCTGTCTCGTTGCTGCAGCATCTTCTTGAGCATAATACAGGGTACCTGTCACTTGTGCCTGTGGTTGGAATGGGAGAGGAAAGGATATTAAGGCAGTGACATTTTTCGTCACGGTTATAAGGATTTTATCATTTGCAGTGCAATTATAACTTCAGTGACCTCTTTCTTTGAGCCTCTATTGACTGCATGCAGATCAGGATTTTAACTCCAGGAGAATTCAGATTGAGAAGCCACACTAGATCCATTATGTTCACAAAAAATATGCAGAAGAGGGATAAGAAATCTCATAACTTTCCTGGCTTTGTTACTTGAGGAGCATAAGAACTTCAAAATAAGAGTCTTATTCACTGTGGTCCATTCTGGAATCCACTTGATGCATCTGGCGTGTGTCCTTGTCTTGGATTCAACCAAAAGCACCAAAACAAGTGATGTCAAGCTTGACTTCAGTGCTTCCTACGCATATTTCATGGCTTATAGTAGATATGGGTAGCCCTTCCTAATGCTGGTAAAAAAAAAATATATTACCATTCCAGAGCACATCAGGGTTTTTCAGATAGAGGAAAGAGGAGCTTATTCAGAGCAACGCACAGTCTGGCAGCCAGGTTGGTGGGTCTGGATTTGGATTAAAAAGATTCAGACCCTTTTCCTCCCTGATTTAATCTGGAAATTAAACTGACAGCCTGTTTTTCCCTAATGTTGAGGTTTTTTGCTGTTTTAGTGGGGTACATGAGGGTTCAATCTGGTCTCAGCCTCATCGTATGGTGGTTTACAATGGCTGTCAGATGAGTTATGGTATTTGAGCTGAGCTGTTGTAAAAACATATGTATGTTCTTAGCTTGGAACAAATTTCAGTAATTTAATGATGCTTAAGACAGCTCCAGCATAGAGAAGACACTCTATTAAAAACAGTAAATCAAGCTTTTCAGGCAAGATAACTGAGTTGGGGCTTGAGTTATTCCATTGTCTTTACATTCTGCTTCTTTCCTGATATTTACGTGCACAGACATATAAAATATTTGCATTTATAATTTTGCAATTCAGTGTGTTGCTTACAGCCACAATACATTTTAGGAACGCAGCACGTATTTTGAGATCTTCAGAACATTGGACCAGCTATCACCAATAATACTGTATTTGCCTCATGAAATCCTCCTCAGTACATTCCTTCTTGTCCAAACTGAATATCTTCATAAGCCACATTTTGAAGCATCTTGTAGAAAGACTAAATACCTGAATAATGACAAAATCTGTTTTCTATTTGCCACTGTCTGTTGGAGGGGGTGGGGGAAATACTCTTTTTCCCGGTTCTGCACAGAATGATTCTAGCAGCATCCGACAGAGTGGACAAGGGAGAAATCTCAGCAAAGGCACTGTGACATGAGACGGCATCTTGAACTGTACTCAGTCCCAAGTTCTAGTTTATTTTCTGAAATACAAACGTTTAACACCAATCCCAGCTCAATCTGATGAGCTTTAATTGATGGGCTCTCTGGATGAGAAACTGGTACCCATCTCTGGCTTCAGAACATGCTCAGTAGCTACTTTCTCTCCTCTGGCCTTCAGCTTCTTGTGTTCACATCTCTGACTACAGGTACACAAAGTCTTTCCATCTTTTGCCTTTCAACTACGCAAGGCAACACTGCTTAAAATTCTAGAGGCCTGTCTTTCATATTCCATGAGCCCCTGGGAAGTCAATAAATGTCAAAGAAATGTTGGATTATTTATGTATTTATTAGGTCTATGCTACACTTCTGAGAAGGCCTTGTGGCAAATGGTCATCACATCCTTAGAAGACATAACACTGGGTAACAGCACCGTAAATATATCAAAAGAATTTAGAAATTTCCCACAGTACGATAAATCTGTATCATTCTGGAGATATTTTTGTGTTGAAAAAGCACTTCCCTCTTCATCATTTCCTTTGCCAAGTGACTTGCTCAGCTCTCTATTTTTGTTTGTGCTTTTGTAAGGATTCATAAGCAAATGTTTAGTGATGGAAGGAACTAGGCTGGTCTTAGACTTTGCATATTTCACACAATCTTTTTTCTTTGAATCAGCTCCAAGTTGTGAGTGCTCTCATAGCATGTGAAAAAGAAGAATTTCATCAGGATGATGCTTAAGTCCTTCAGTAGGATTCAGGTAAAGATTTATGGCTGTAGTGTTGGTGATACCATCTTTCCAGCTGCACAGTTGGTATCCTGTAATGAACTGCACTCCCCGCTGACGCTGTTTGACCAGGCATACTCTGTCACTCAGCTTTGGCTGGTTATGGTAGGGTCAGCACCACCTACCCCGTTGCACTTGAATCAAATGGTGCAGACAGCAGCTTTCTCTCAAATCTGTATGTCCCACCCATGGATGTGACAAGCACTCTATTGTCATGTCCTGCTGTGATCTCTCTGGAAGTCACACAGCTTCAACAGGCTTTGCAATAGAAATTATTTGTAGAGATGAGAGAACTCAACCATGGTGTCAAGGGGTCCTAGCGGCTTCCCTCTCCCCCTTCCCCCCCCATCCCCACAGCTTCTGTGTGCCCCTTGTTTTGACCACGGGCTGTATTTTAGAGTTCAGCTGAATTTGGAGTATGGGTTGTCTTTCAGTTTGCATGGGAAAGACAAACAAACACTTTCACTGTTAGTGATGACAGTTATGGTTTGGTCTGGTAAATGAAATGGAAAGACAGAACCTGTAGCTTTCATGGTCTGCACTAAGCTTTCGGATCAGCGTGACAGGGCAAGGGACTACACAGAAGCAGAAATATGTGGTATGTATAATATAAAAAGCCACTGTCCACAGCTTTGCAATGAGCAGAAAGCTATGAGTCATGCATAGCATGCCCATGCCAGACTTGAGAAGATTGGCCGAGGACACTGTTGACTAATTCTCTTCCTTTAATGAAAAGCTAATATGTGATTGTTATTATCCTGGCAGAGGAGAGCTTTCTCAGTCTTATCTGCATTCGGTAAACATCCTGATATATGGCCTATCATCCATAAAGGGACAAAAGGTTGTGCTGATGCCTGGATTCAAACCAGTAGTTCACGGGCATTGAAATACTTCAAACACATTGTGCTCAGACTACTGAGGCATGTCTTCTGAAATCTGTCATCTGCTGCAATGTGATTGTTAAAGCTGGTAAACTGGTAATACTCACTTAATGAATTCTAATCACTTCTCTTTATGACTGTCAATAGGCCCTGTTTTCTCAATGCATTTGTCCATTGATCTGTTTACGTGAACAGCTTTTGCTCTGCTATTTACAAATTATTCTCTGACTGTGTTGTTCTCCTTTTGGAAAGTGCTGACAAGATGTTGGTTTTGATCAGATAATCAATGACCAGATCATTTATGCCTAACGAGAAGTAAATCAAAGGCCTTTCAAAATGGTCCCATAAACCTTACTGGCCATTGGCACTTGTGGTGGCATGTTTTTTCTCCACGTCACTTGTGTGCACAAACACATCACTTGTGGTTACTCGTTAAAGTCATAGGAAAAGCTGCCATCATGCTAGAAGTGAACAAAAATCCACTAATGCTTTATTGTTGTTCTGTATTATTTTTAAGGCTTCTGGACGTGTGTTGGTTGCTTCATGGGCCAGACAGGGATGTAAGAACAGATTGCCCAGATGATTCTGCAATAAGACATAGTGTGAATGACATCTGGGACAGCAAGGAAGAGAACTGTAAAGGGGAACAAAGGTTGCCTCTAAGATACTAGATTCAGGTAGGTCCACAGCTTGATGGTTCACTCCCTTGGATGCAAACACATTCACTTAAGTGTGCATAAAGTCTTACTACTTTTTTAATGTGTCAATTTAGGACTAAGCCCAAGAATTCGAAGGTCAATTATTTGTAATTTTCATTACTGTAGATAGTAAATAAAATGGCTGCCAATGTCAATGGGGTACCATTTTACTGAGTATGAAGGTGGAGTGCTATAGGATCTGCAAGGGGGGTGATAATTTTTGGCAACACGGGTCTGCAGTCAACTGAGAAAGGAGTTTATTACTGACAGAATTTTTATTATGCTGGCTGTAAGTTTATTAAGCACTATACTGCGTAATTTCTGTCAGCATATTGTATCATTTTCTGAGCCATATAATAGTATTGCTTTGAATTTCTACAGTGCCTTCCATCTCTTTTGCTTCCTAAAAAGTTATACTCATGTTAATTACCATGGCACCTCAGAGAGGCACAGAAATATTCTCCTCCTCTTGGGATAATCAGTATTACTGTTAGCAGTGAAAGTGAAGTGAAATGAAAGGCTCAAAATTAAGGTGAAAGTTTGTCAGGGCTGGGCTTACAAAGGGAGGAATATCTTGTGTTTTAGCTGTCAGACTGACAGGTCTCAAAGCAGCTGATCTGGGCCACAGAATTCCTGCACGACAGTCAGTAAATCCCTTTTGCTTCAGTTCTGCAGATGTGGCTGTATTTCCTGCTCCTAGTCTTTGTCTCGGCTTTTGTAGGAACTGGTTCTTTGGGGCAGTGTGCTTTCTGGAGTGTGCTCTGCTCGATGAAGGTGACTGGGTTTGTGGACTGCTATGCTGGTTACTAAAGAAACCTTTCTCAAAATAAAAACGTGTATTTACAAGAGTGCCACTTTTCCATAGACAGTGACGGTAAGGCTTTCCCTGTATAGTACAGCACAACCATAGCTCCTCCTGCGACAGGTAATAGAGTCAGCTGATGGTGGAACCGAGTGTCTTTGATTATCTCAGCATATGCCCAGAGCACCAACACCCAGGGACACGAAGCTTGCCAGTCTTCATAAGCTGGCGAGAACTCAGAAAGCAAACCTCCAAGGGAAACCCAGGGTGCTGTAGGCTGCTGAGCTGGAGATCTCTCTCACTGGCTTGTGCATAAGCCAAAGGTACACAACGATGTTAGGATGGATGGTGCCTCCTCAATAACTGCCTTTCAGGTGTGGTATGACATAAGGCCTGATTATTTGTAAGACTTAATTAGGCAGTGTCAGCCCTTGCAACACTAAGGCTTTGAGCCCTGTAACCTGTAATAATGTGCCCTATGCACTGCCTACCTGCACTGGTTCTTGGTTACTGGTACACTGTCTTCTGCATCACTGTTCCTTTGTGGTGTGGCTGTGTTTCAGCGATGAGTGTGGTGAGCAGGACCTATTTCATACAGAGTACTGGGATTCCAGCTGTGATATGCACTAAGTGCTTAGTGATGCTTCATTCCAAACTACAGGAACAACCCACCTACTTCAGGACGAAACAATCTCACTTGCTCTTCATGGCAAAGCAGGTAACTCAGCACTGAGGAAAAAAACAATGTCGCCTTCTGCATCCTTCTTCTCCTGTTGCCATAGCAGCTGCAATCAAGGTTTCTGCAGAAAAGGACTAGCTCTTTCCAGCTCAGAGCAGTAGATCTGTTCGTCACCACCTTTACCCTCCTGTGTGAGTGCCCCGGCTCCCTGCCTGGAATGCACAAATGCAGCCGAGAGCTCTCAGCCTCATTGCCTGCCTCTCCCAAATAAGTACTTCTGCTGCCTGTGGAGCCTTCTACTCTTACTACAGAGACAAGAAATGAAAGAGGATTAGTGTTTGACTTCTGTTTACCATAGGATTCTTTAAATCACTCCCCCCCCTGTAGACATAAATCCCAGAAAACATGTATTTCTTTCTTCCTTCATTTAAACCCCTTCAGCCTTTGTAATGAACTTGGAGCTGTAAACACGTCAGTGGGACCTTTTCTATGCAGGCGCATCTTTCGCTAAGCAGGTCAGCAGACAACCATCCTATAAGAGGGTCACTGACACCCTTGTGTTTATTATTTAGTCAGGACTGTAAGGGTGACCTACAGAATCAGATATCTCTTATTTTTCATGTCTTCATCTAGGGGCTGAAACAACCCACAAGGTTTTTATCAAGAAAAAAGTATACGAATTTTTCCCTATATTTCTTTTCCATCTCCGTCAATGCTGGGCAAGTTAAGATTGGGTTCTCTGGATTAGCTGGAGATTTGCTTGGAGGGCTAAGGAAGGGAGGAGCAGGGCTTGAACGGTCCTAGAACAGTCCTATTTGAAGAGCTAAGGTCTGGTTCTCTAATGAAGAGTTCTTCATTTTCGGGATTTTGACTTCCAAGACACTTTCTCAAGAGTGTTGTTGACCCCTCTTTCACATGAATGGAGGAGCCAGCAGCTGCTGTTCTGCTCTGTGATATCAAGTGATAGGGAAATACTGAGTGCTTTAGAAAATTAGGTCCAATTTGATTCATAAGCTATTTGTAGGATTAATCAAAAGGATAGGTTGAGCATCCACAATGCAAGCGGACTTGAGGAAGAGTTTTGAGGTGAACAGCACCTCAGAATCAGTCCATGTCAAGCTGTAACAACTATATTGCACCAGACTGCCTTGCTCTTTTGTCTTCTTTAACCTGCCTTTTCTACCTGTTTATTTTTATTCTGAAGATAACTATTGCAAAATCTGCATGAAAATAATTTTTTGCTTTTGATAGGTCTTGTAAAAGCAGTTCATGTGTTTACTATCACCACAGAAAAGAGAGGAATAAGACAGTGGGATCTGTTATTTTACCCATCAAAACGAACAGACGCAAATCCCAGAAAGAGTTATTCCAATCAATAGTCCTGCTTTTTACAGAAGGCAGAATTCTCTGGCCTAGCAAAGGGCGAAATACTCTTGGCTGATCACTGGTGGAATAAGTGAGTGAAGGAGATTGAACTGAGCCTTGAGGATGAAACACCTACACTGATGAGAAATGGGTTAAGTAATGCTCTGCTTTTCAGTTATGTTAGAGCTGTAGGTGCTGACGCCTGCTCATTAGCTGAGGCTATAAAATGCCACATTTATTGCGTCTTTATTCTTTCAAATATTTGCCTGATGAGCTTGTGAGACGTTTAGCTCTTGCTGCCTGAAATTCTCACTGGTTCTGCCAAAGGAAGCTTCTCTGCCTGGCTCTATACTCAGAAATGTCAAATCCTCACCTGTTAGCTCTCCCTCTATTAAAACAGTGCTTAGTACTTAACTTTTTTGCCTAGTCCTTGTGAAGAGAAACATCATCGCCTACTCGCCCTCCTACTGACCATCAAAGCTGAGTTGACTCTGTAGATTCATTTCTAGACAGCCCTCCAGGTTAGTCTATCCTAGCGTCTTACTCCACACTGAACTCTCCGGCCACCTGAGGCTATTATCTGAGACAGTTCTTCTCCACAAAATGAAGATATGGCAGCTTGATTTTGTTTCAGTGCCTCAGCTATTGTGTTATTAATCAAACAGCAACTTGATTTGCCTTATATTTAGTACTTGTCTAAGTCAATCTCCTTCAGTCTTCCAGCACTTTTCTGACCCCAAACCATCTTCGAACTGTTGCGTTGTGCTTTGCTAGTCACAGAGTACCAGGACTTCTTGTCCTGGTACTTGGGGAACCCAAACAACAGCAAGTCTCCTTACCTGTCTGTGCCTCTCTCCCTTTTACATGTAAGCGTCCTTTCTTTGGTGTCAAAGGGTTGTCTTGGGGGCTCATACTTGATTCAGCTCTTGAGATGTAAGGATTTGACTGCTGTTGCTTTTTGCAAGCAGTCGCTTCCCTTTTCTAAGAGTTTCCACCCAAATGACAATGACAACATGTTTCCATAACAACCTGTGTGACACATTACCTGCTATACAACATACATATATAGCTTCAATATATGTCCAGTTCTATTATAAACTGATAATTGGTTTCATAGTCAAGATGTGTTTTCTGCCTACTGGTATTTTCACCTATTGTGGACTATAGAATAGCTGAATATTATCCTTTAGCCTTTAACCGTTGTCTTCCATTTGCTGGATAATAACTGACAGAATTTCGACAAGCACATGAAGTAAGAAACACAGAGACGTAAGTGTTGCAATGCTGCCTTCATGTATCACCTGATGCTTTTCCTGGTCTGATCATTATCTAATGCAGTAACAGAGAAAGGGTCAGAGCTGTTGCATGTGGCTGCTTGTGAACATAATTTTTCAGCTCATTTTTGACACGTCATGTATATAATCTCCTGGCAATGGACATTTGCATTTCTCTCCCATGATTTAGGATTTCTTTTTTTTTTCCTGCACTTGAAAACACTTTCAGTGCTTTGCAAAATGTACTTTGCAGCAATGCAATGTACTTTCTGAGTTTATTTTGAAAGTTTGATTTTGGTCTTCCCCTTCACTTTTGGTATCAGTCAGTCTGGTGTAAGGACAGCATGAAGGAGGCGGGACAGTAGAAAAGAAGTATGTTGGTAGACGATTTAGAGCTCAACAAGAATAAAGAACATAGTTCAGTTTATAATATCAACCAAAAAATTAACTACTCTGCAGGGATTAACATGTAGAGCTTTTCTAACCTGTGTGCTTGTACACGCTCACAGTGAATTGCTATTATTAAATCTAAGGAGGGGAGGCAAGCACTGGGGTGGAAACACAGCATTTCTCTGACTCCTCTGGATCTCTGCAAATACAAGCATACTTGTAGGACAGACAGCGCATGCCATCAGCTGTGCCCAGAGATGTCAGTTTTGATAGCTACAGTGATTGCAGTGTTTTTTTCTCAGAAGCAGTATTAGTATGCAGGGCAAACCATACAGCTGGTTTCACTCATCTCGCCTGTGAGCCAGTCAGTGCCTTCTGGGGAAAGGTTTTCAATAGAGGAGGTGGTAACAGCCTCATAAGTTGAAGACAGGATTCAAATCTATCTTCAGACACATCTGTATGCCAGGCTTGTGCCACTTTGGGTTCTGACAACAGACATTTCCAGAGCAGTGAGCCCACACTTTGGGCTGTTCAGGCATCATGTGTTTCAGGGGGTCATTTCTTCTTGCAGACAGATCTTATATCTTCCACCTAAACTATGGGTACTGCTGGTCCCATAATTCATCTGTTTGATGCCTCATGCCTGTCAGTGTTCAAGAGGCACTTGGACAATGCACTTCATAATTTGCTTTAACTTTTGGTCAGCCCTGAAGTGCTCAGGCAGTTGGACTAGATGATTGTTGTAGGTCCCTTCCAACTGAAACTATTCTATTCTATTCTAATTTGGCTCTAAGTTAAGTATTTCACTTTTTTCCTTCTTTTCAGAGTTCTCATGTCTCTCTGCTTCAGATGAATCATTTTATAGAATAGTTCTAGAAACTAATCCAGAGAGTTTTCTTAAGTATTTTTATACCTATTGACAGTAGAAACAATTCCCTCCCTTAATGCTTGAAGTCCGAGTAGCAAATTCAGTCTTTTTTGAGAGCTGTTCTCTTTCTTCATTTTGGAGCGTTTGGTCATCCCATCTACTGACTATTGCTAGTGTAAATTGTACGTTTGCAAGGAAATATGGGGATATAATTGAAGAGAAGAGCAATGGGAATTATCAACAGCTGAGAGAAACGTGGGCTGTGAGGAAAAAAATGAGTGTGTGTCTGTTTGATCTTCTAATATATATAAAAGACTGTTGCAAAGAGGAAGGTCATAATTCATTTTCAATGCCCAGGGCACAAATTATGGTTTTAAGCTGCAATTCTGCATCTCTTTGAGCATTCTCCATTGCCTTGTATTTCTTTCAAGTGACTGATTAGTCACCTATTTGCTATTCTTATAAAACGTGCTCCCGTCAGAGCTATGCAGTGAGAATCCGCCTGTGAACTCCCTGTGGCTCTCCAGACAGTGGTGCTGTGGGGCAGCTCTCTGATCTACAGGCAGGTGGGGCAAAAATCTGGTGTCGGTTGGGCAGAGAGCCCGGCAGCAGAGCTGGGGAAAGACCTTGGATCTAGGAACTGGGCAAGAGACTGATACAAGAGAGGGCGAAATGCAAGCCTGTAAATGAAATCACCGTTCAGGAGTCTCTTACCTCTGAGAGCCTGTCTTCAGCATCTTCCTCTTTCCTTCTTCATGACCTCATTGATAACCATCATACAGCCTAACTTGCATGACCCTAATCATGACGTGTGTACCTCCATTCCATGATCTGTAAGGGGTCAGGAAACAGTTGGACTATCTGCTCTGATAGTTACTAATACAAATGTTATCTGTGACTGAGGGAAACTTTATACTGTTTTTTAATCTGCTGGACATCCTGCTTGGAAGGAGGAGTAATTTTTCAGCTGCAGGAAAACTATGAAAAGGAAATCTTTTGTTGTGGTTTGACTGATTTTCACATTGATAAATGGAAACAATCAATCGAAGTTACCGGTCCAGGAATGTCTATCTTCACTTTTTCCCATGTGAAACATTACCCGGCCTAGAAGGATATTGACTTTATTGGGAAGATGAACTAGAATTCAGAGTTTTGCACTAATAAGGTGGTCTTTCCCTTCAGACCACCGCATTTACAGTGTGTCTTAAATGCAGAAGCTGAATACTGCTGTCACTAAGGCACTAAGGCACTACTTTGTACAGCTTCCAAGACTTGTAATCAGAGCTGTCTGGATAACACTGATACCAGTTTAAGTCTCTGAGAACCTCCTTGGTGTGACAGAGTAAGTGTTGATTCATGTAGTCACACCTGCAGTCCTAATTTTGAATCTTTTCTTTTCTTCCACTTACTAGGGTGGAATTCATGTTGAGTGTGTGTTTAATGGTCCTGCTTGGGCTACTTCACAGTCATCTGGTAACACGTGGCAAAAAAAGGTATGAAAGAAAGGGAACTAAAGACATATGATGGCTTTGTTTAGTAATGTCATCCCCTAAAATATAGTATCCTCTGTAACAGTCATTCCATCTGCTGTAGTATGGAAAATACTCTCTTAGGCTGTATTTCCCTCATAATAATGATACAGATGCAGGTAGCGCTTCCTTGGCTGAGCCTTCAGCTCCTATTACATTTCCTCTCCCCCCCAGTCCTCGGATCTACTGGTACTTGCATATGGCTCACATTCCTGCATGTCTGGCACTGGTGTGTGTCTGCTGCTCTCTCCTTTTTCAGCCAAAGGGTTGGGGGAAGGGGCGTGTCTGTTCTAAATTCTCATTTCTTTTGCTTTATCCTTGATCTAAAAAGGAGGCTGTATTTGTTCAGATGCCAACAGGAACTGAAGACTCTTTTCCAGACGGGGAGGAATACCCTGGCAGACTTTATAGCATAAGGAGCTAGGTAGGAGCCTTAGCTCCTTTGTCACGTGGTGGGTACTTGAATTTTTGAATTCACTGTTCGCACTGAGTAACTTTGATGTTGTTATCCTGTTATACAGATGATGCATCTCACTGGACTGTAATCCTTGTTGTTTTTATGCCAGAAGTAACCAAAAGCTTGTTGCAGCCTGATAGCCCATAGTCTTTAGGCCAACACTTCATAGTGCAGTTATGCGTGAGGTAAAAGAAAATGCAGATAAAAGGGCCTGAAAAGCAGACCAGAGGAACTGCAGGGTAGTACTGACTACAGGCCTGTGCTCTGCAGCTCGCGGTTATACTGGAGCCTCATGCCGAGATGTCAGGCTCCAGTCTTGGTTGAAGCAGGTCCAAGTTCTGCACACAGGAACTGGGGAAAGCAAATAGACGTTCTTATACCCATGTAATCTTATAAACTCAGGTTTCCAGGTTTTGCTGGTTGTTAATGGGGGATTTGAAGCTTAAACCCAGAAGAATCCTGGGGAAAGAAACACCTTAGTTATCCAAAATAATATATTTGCAACCCTATAGTTTCCAGCATGTCTGCTTCCTTCTCTATCCTGCCTCTTTGTTTTGGAGGGAAATGGCTCAATTTTTAGTTCAGTGGTAAACAGAACTATGTTTTAGCCAAAATAAGTACCCTGTAAAAAGAATGATCCACAAAAACAGCTTTGGTTACTGTTGTTCAGATTCCTGTAGCACATAAAGTAATTCTGAGTATTCCTTTACAAACAGACAGACCTGCCACAAACCTAATCTGGATTCTCTGCCAGGTCTGCTAAATTTTTTCAAAATTTTCAGCAATTTGGTTATCTTTTTCTGTTTCATCTTCTCCTGCTTTGCATTTGCACTTAGTTCATGCTGATGTGGAAAGCACTGAACTGCTGCTGGTGGAGGGGATTCTGGTATTTTCATCCTGAGCACAGGCAGTGAAAGCGAGAAGTGTCATGCAGGTCCTCCTCCCTGGAGATCCAGAAACTGCCTCAAAGCCCAGAGAAGAGCACAAGTAGCCGTATGTACTCACACTAGGCAGCACCCTGACATGAAAGATGGCCCTGCAAACAATTTATGTGCTGCTTTACTACAGCAAGGACTGAAGAAGTTTTCATCTGAGGCTAAATGGTGTTTTTCTGGCACAGCTCTGGATATTGAAAAAATGTGTGTTTCTGCCTGTTGGAGAGCTTTTTGGGAGGTTTTGTGTTTGTGAAGCCATGAGAAACAGCACCTTGGCTCTGTACACTGCTACCCACTCCCTGCACGCTCCACTTAAATGGGAAAACAACTGACAATCAAATCCAGTCTTACAAAATACCAACAATCCTCACATAGATACTCAGAGAAAACCAAAGCTTTGTAACCCTGCCTAAAGTAGCCTTAAAGGATCACTATCCATTTCAGTATCCTGTTTACTCCTTTTCTGTCAGTAAAATAGTCCTTGGCCATTTTCTGTTTGGATGCACAGAGTCCAAATGAGAACGTACTCTTGACAATACCGCTAAATAATTAACTTAATTACATTAAAATAAACTTATTTTAAACCAGCTTCAATGAAATAAATGCACAAACAAACCATTCCGACATGGGTATGGGTAAAGACAGGCATGAATAAAAATACATTTGTCATCAGAGGATGCCTACATGCAGGGAGCTGGTACTCCTTTAGAGTTACCGAGAGCCATGTGTGCCGTACCAAAGAGTCAAATAATCATGTAAGACTTTTCATCATTACACGAATAATCATGTAAGACTTTTGGGGGGTAAAAGTATCCTGTTGAGTTTCACCTCTGCTTCATCTACTTTCCCTTGTCTTCTGCGACCTGCACTATTTTTCGAAGTAAAAGGAAACAATTTGCTTGCTAACAATACACTGGTTTAAATAGACCTTCAGGTATAGATTTTCCATAAAGCATGCAACCAGCCCAGCTTATCTGTTGGCTTTTAATTTTGAAATTTATTAGGTCTCCACATTCACTGCAGATACAAGCACAGTCTTAATTGCTCCATTTTTATTCTCTCAGAAAATGCAGTAAATCTTAATGGTTGTGCTTCAAACATTAAGAGGCAATGTAGTAGCTGTAGGAGAAAAGTATTCAAAACACATTAAATTAGTAAGTGCTTAATAACGTTTTCAAGCTGTTCATCAGCATTTATTTTGAGTTTGAAAGAGTAAATATCCCAAGTATTCTTAAAGGAGACATCCAGCCGGAACACTTTTTTTCCCCTAACCTTGAGATTTCCTTAAAACGTTTTCCCACTCCTCCTCCCCTTCTGAGTTTTTTCAGAACTGTAAAACCAATATTTTTTTACTTTAATTATAATGCTAGTTGAGAATGTGTTCTGTTATTTTGGCTACATTACCAGCTCACACACTGTTTGTTTATAGCTCTCTGAAAAGCTGTTTTAATAAGGTCAGATTTGCAATTTAAATTAACTTTAATATTTCTTGCAAACTACAGCTCCGTTCATTTGTGCAAGGGGTAAACATGGTGAAAATTTATTGTTTTAAAAATACATTCCTTTGTTTTATTTTCAAATTGGTACATGTCAGGTCATAAATAGTCTTGACTTTATGTATTTTCCTGTGTGAAAAGGAAGAAAACTTTTCTTCTTTGAAGAGGGAGAAGAAAAGAACATCGGAGAATGAATGAAATCAGTTATTCAAATCAAAATTACATCTGGAGAAACAATTCACAATGAACAATTTCTTTTACAAATGAAGGCCTTTTTCTTCTTGCAAAATTTCTTCTAGGGGACTGGTCCTTTAAATGAATGTTACCATTAGGATTTGTTAAATCTTTTGTAAAAACAAATGTCTACCCATGAATATCTTATGACTCTTTGTGGGGAATTTTTATTCCCATACTGGAACTGAATCTAAAAATTCAAGAGTTGGTCATCTACAGTAAGGTACCATTATTTTTTTTTTTTAATTAGATGACCTGACCTTTTTTTTGTATCAGAACATTTGCTTTTATTCCTGTCTATATCAACTGTAGATAACTTCAAAGCCTAGCATTTTAATAGCTAACGCTACACTCTTCACAGAAGACACTACTGCGAAGCCTGAACATCAAACAACTTCAGTTTTGCAATTAAATGAATTTTGAAGTCAAGAATTTGTTTTTTTTTCAGACATTCATATGAATATACTTCATATAACACCTACCATGCGGTAGCCTACCCACAGGAATGTGAACATCATATGAATTTCTGATGAGAAGATTGTGAAATAGTATAAAATAATTGTTTTCATTTTTCACTACCTTTGAGCATTTAATATTGCATCTTGCCTGGTTTCTAGAAAACCTGGGTAACTGTCTCACTGTAGATAATAGGCATAGCTTAATTCCCACCATTTTGAGCTAGTGGAGTAACTGCATCATCTCACCAGTAACAAGTTCTTTTGTTTTCTGAGTGCTAGAAAAAGAAACGAAACACATTCTTGAGTAGAAGTGTAGTTTGCATGCAGAGACTTAGATCTTCAGTTACTGTATATTGATGCCTCTCACCTGATTTTCACCACCTATGAAGGCTGTCCCTTAAGCTGCAAGCCACTGTTGCTGGAGAATAACTTCTTTATGGGTAAGTATTACGTTGTGGGCAGATTTGAAGTGATGGGGTCTTAGCACCTTGGCAATAGCAGGCAGTCAGGTAGGTGTGACAGAAATGTCCAGGCTTAGAGGACTCCTGCAGTTCCTGCAGTCTGTTGGACCCAGGGTAGCCCTGTATGTTCTCCAGCTCCTCGCTTCCCCTCACAGACATGTGAGGTCCTCCATCCTTTTCTGCTTTCTGCCTACTGGCACTCCTGGCAGAGGCAGCAGTCAAGTCTGCAGGTCTCAGAAACTTTGTGATCTTCAGAGACAGCCATTGGCGAGGCCAGGCAGTGCATTTGGTTTTGTGCGTGTGGATGTTCGTTTGTTGAGCTTACTCTACTCCTTCTCCTAAGACAACCTGCTGCTAATGGAGCCGACTATGAAAGGCCCTGTCTTGCATTGCCCGGATGTTTCAAAAATGTTGGCTTTATGTTTTTTGTGCCTGCTTGCTTGCCATTTTTAAAAGAGATAAACATGGACCCTTTCCTGTGAGGTTAAATGAGTAAGGGTGTGAAAAGTGTGGTGCCTTTTTCAGGCAGAAGGAGGGAAGAGAGGACAAAGCTTGAGAATCTCAAAGAAAGAAAACAAAGGATGCTAACAGCAGTGTCACAGAGGTTATGTTTTGGATTAAAGATTATTCTGTTTTGTTGTGTTTAAGAAGAGAATTTCAACCTGCTGTGAACAAATACAGCTCTTGAAATCATTTCTCTAGCAGCAGCAACAGGAAGAAAGAAAGGAAGGTGTGGAGTGGGATTTTTAAGGCAGTGATAGCATTTGCCCTGCTCTGTCCTAATTTGTCTGGAAATGACTATGAAAGAGACGTAGATGTTGGTGAGGGCAGAGATTTATCTTGTAGCTATTGAAAATGAAGATATTTTTGGTTCATGAGGAGACTGAGCAGGACATTTCCAGCAAAATATCTTTTGTGAGAGAAAGTATGAAATTAAATTTCTTCACAGAAATACATGAGTTTTTAACTAAATTCTTTTCTTAAGAAAATTTTGGATGTGGCATTTGGGTCAGATCACAGAGGGAAAGTGAACCACCAACCCTTGTCAGTGCAGGTAGTAGCTCGGTGCTTAGGACACTGGCTGAAAATCTGAAGTTCTCACAAATCCATGCAGCTGATCTATCCCATGAGGAGTTGAATGTTCTGGGGAAGTACACCATTGTCCATCTTAAAAACAATAACAAGAAAACCTAAAACACCCCCAACTCCCATCTAAAATAATTGAGAATAATAAAGAGAGAGCTTCTCTCTATGTGCAATGGAAGCTCCTCTGAAAACCTTGGTTGTTAGACAGAGAAGAAGTATTGTTTTCAGATCGATCTTAAATACAAGCTTCCTCCACAGAGTTTCCTTCTGCTGTTGCAAGAGAGAAAAATTAGATGGGTAGGAAAGATAAATTTCACAGCAGCAGACTGTCCTGGAGTCTGACACAAGCTTATGGGAGAAAAGGATGATTTCTTCCCTGGGGCTTCTGCTGCTGAAGAAATACTAGTTGTCTGCTTTTCCTATACTACTTTTGGTGCATGAGAGCTTGCTGCCACACGACTTTGCATCTTCTTAATGGAGCATGGTAATTCTGTTCCTGGATGAGTATATTAATATATTTCATAATTACCCATGCCATTTTTCTTCTCTGCTCCCTGTCTAGCTGTGCATTGCTTAAGGCTACAGCACTGAAGTTTTCACCTGGTGGATTCTAACTGTTTGTTGTCAGTATAATCATAGGATGTATTTAATAATTTGTTCAGACTTTGGAGGTTGAAGAGAGAGGTTAATCCCATTTAAAATGCAGCATCTGTCAAACCATTTAAAATCTAATTTAACAGCTCCACAACCTGACTCTTTCTGTGTACACAAATAGAAAAAAATAGTTGCGTTACACATGATGTCTTGCTGAAACATTACCCACACTCCCCTCCACCCTTAATAAATCAGTGGGAAGTGATAGGTTTGGCCCTGGGATGCTGTTACAGTGTAAACATCATTAAGGGGATAAAATTGGTTCAAACATACTGACAGAAGGTTTTTTTACAATGTGAAGAAATATGAAATGATTGAACTGTAGTGAGGTTAAAAATCAAAATAAGCCATGGCACAAAATTTAAATCCATGTCCAAACCCTTGAAAAATCTTAGGGTAAATACATCCAGCTGGATCAGCCTGTTTCTGGGAGTGAGATCACCTTTAGAAAAGAGCTCCCCTGTCCTGGTATTATTTTTTTTAATCCAGATAATTTTTATTTCCTAGTCTCCATTTCCTACAGCCTGACTTTGTTTATCTCTCATCTATGCTGGCAAGAGAGAAAACTGAAGCTGACTGGAAATATCTTTCTTTCTGAGGATCCTCCTGGAAGACTCATGCTGTGGATATGTGGGGACAATGGGTCAATTTCTTCTTTCAAGATTACTAGTTTAGGACTAACACCTTCACTGATATTCTCTGCATCTACTCTGCTTAGATTTTGATGCTTTGTTTCCTCCAAATTCTCCTGTTTACATTGATTTCTGAGTCTGTTGATGACTTTAATCTGAACCTGGGCTTAAAGTCACCTTTGGTTGGAGGGTTGTGTTTTCAAACAAAAATGCACTGGAAAAATTTCAAGAGTGTGTTCCTTCCTTGACTCAAAAATATGAACTCTCGTCACATGCCAGTGAGTATTCTCAACGGCTATGTGTATTATGCCTTCTTTATTTTTTAATAAATTGAGCACTCAATAATGGCCACTGTTGAGAGCAAAGTGCCAGTCCTGGTCAACCAGTAAAGCCATTCACCTGAGGAAATGCTGTGTTTCATAGAATCATAGGTTGGAAAAGACCTCTAAGATCATGAAGTCCAACCATTACCCCAAAACCACCATGCCTATTTAACCATGTCTCGAAGTGCCACATCTACATGTTTTTTGAACACCTCTAGGGACGGTGACTCCACCACTTCCATGGGTAGCCTATTCCAAGATAATTGTTTCAGTGAAGATAATAACCCATCTGTTCAGTTATGCATTATTGCTCATATTTTTACCTCTCACTTATCAAAAAAGGTTGGATGTAGGCTTTTTAATCTATTTGCTGCCTGCTCTTCTCCCTTTCCACTAGTAGGTAACTAGTACTAATTCTTCTTTTTACATGATTCTGCCTTACAGGATGGGAATGCTGAGTGAGATTGATAGGCTGTAGAACAGCAGAGTTATGTTCAAGAAGTAACATGCAGAAATCCTACCTTTGTTGTTTGACTGTGCACTGTCTTCCCACTGTAAAAAGCCATGAGCTTTCTGCCTTTTGAAATGTATAGCATAACGACGCTTAATAATCCCTAAAGAGATAGTATCAAGCTGAAGAATGAAAAGAGAGGAAAGAAATGGTCATGACCTCTGCATTAGCTGTGGAGCAGGAGCAGGGATTGATATGAACCACCTTTTGCACTGGAATGCACATGCCAAGCTGCTCCAAACTCTGCTTTCAAGCACAAACTATGGGATATCTTAGTTTCTAGCAGACTGGAGACTTCTTATCGTCTTAGGCCAGTGTCCCAGTGACAGGAGCACTCGGCATGGAGTGAGGGCCCTGGCACTGTATTCCTGACTTTGTTATTGATTTGCTATGCCACCTTACTTCAGTTATTTAAGCTCTATGTCTTAAATTGTCTACAAAATGAAGATGATTTTACCCACTTTATATGGATGTTGAGGTTTATGTCTTTTTTGTTAATGACAGTACTGTGTGATCTGTAACAACCAGGCTGCTTATCATTATGATCTTGGTCTATATTTCATGAGTGATAAGCACTACTGTAATTAGTCTTAAACTGGGCATATTTGGCCCTTCCTTTCCCAGAGACACTTCTCGATTTGCTGTTCATCCCCTTGACATAGCACTTCAGCAGTACACAATGATCAATCATTGCAAGGTAACATATGCCAGCTCCAAAAGCACTGAAGCCAACAGCACTCAGAGTAAGTGAGTTTCTTAACATAACACATGGCTGATAAAAAGGGAAAGATAAATGAAGCCCATAATTCCTTCACTGTTTGCACTTTCTGGTAGTGAGGCATATCAAGTTGCTGAGTAGGATTTTAAATGAAACCTCCTTACTTTTTGTCATAAAAACCCCCAACCAGTTATATAAAATAAAATGAAAGCAACCTTTAAAAATGAAGTGCATCCAAGCATTACAATTAAATGAGATCACTTTCCTTTTAGGTTTGTTACTTTCGATCAGAATTTATGTAATGAGAACTGAAATTAAATTAAAAAATTCTCTGGTGCAGCAGAAAATATAAATGTAAAATGCTGTTAGTGCTCTTTCACTACACAGTGGCTATCATCATGGCTGTCATTGAGGTTGCTACTGGAGTTGCTAAAAAGCTGATTAGATGAAGCATTGTTTCCACAAGGACCATGCACACATTAATGGATTTTTGTCCTTTCGGTGGTCAACAAATTTAGAACTCACTTAAGTACTGTGGGTTTGAGAGTCTGACAGAACCACAGAATTTATGGGTTTCCTGTTTCAACCTAGGTCAGCTACTATGAGATAGAGCAGAGGGGAGACCTGAGTTACAGATGGCATGGAAAACTGATGACAGGATGGGAATTGCAAAAAAATTGAATTTGACACAACTGTGCATAGAGAAAGACGGATGAGGAAAAGGGCAAAATGCCAAGAGATATTTCCACTATCCTCCACAAACTGTTTGTTCCTGAAAATTCTTTGGCCTTATTTTTCTGCTTTGATGCAGAATGTAGCCCTTGTGTTTAAGAAATATGCTGTTGTTTGACTTCACAGGTAAGAGATTTTGGGAACCTTGTCTCATTTAGCGAATCCACAGACAGCCTGAGAGATTTCCATGGCTTCAGAGTCAAGGAAGTTCCCTTCCTCTGCTTATGATATCGTCAAGTAGGAACAAACAATATACTTTGCTGAGTAAGCTTCAAACATCTGGTAGGAGCTGTGGTCTGGAAAATTTCACATAGCAGCTTATTTTTTCATTTCATTTTTTCACGTATATAGTGCAGTGTTAGGAGTACTGAGTTATGAATATTGAGGCTTTACTTGGGAGAGAGAGATATTTTTATAAGGTTAATAAAACTTAAAAAATGAAGGGCATTTCTAGGCCTGTCCACAGACATATCATTCTCTTCAAGAGTTATTCTGTAAGATTTTGTCTGAAATGTTTTCCATAACAGATCCTGATACTAAATGCTTATAAATATCTGAAGGGTGGGTGTCAGGAGGATGGGGCCAAACTCTTTTCAGTAGTGCCCAGTGACAGGACAAGGGGCAACGGGCACAAACTGAAGCATAGGAAGTTCCATCTGAACATGAGGAAGAACTTCT
>Ga0065711_1003920_pt1 | contig 26296 bp, 7 predicted proteins | sample Hoacrofraction12_FD_59098 | JGI IMG/M metagenome (GOLD analysis project Ga0065711, IMG submission 59098) | Hoatzin crop microbial communities from Cojedes, Venezuela - Epithelial fraction 12 v2 (version 2) | ecosystem: Host-associated > Birds > Digestive system > Esophagus > Crop | place... | reverse complement strand
CCCCCATCCTGCCTCTTAAGTAGTATCTGAGTACCTTCTGGGTTTTTCTGCTTATCATACAAGTATATTAACATCTTTATGCATGTCATGCCCTGCCTGAAGTGATCCCGAGACTGGCACCTACCACCTTGCTTCAAATCCCTACTCAAAACCACTTTTTGCAGTAAGTGCTTAGGTAATAAAAAATAAAACCCTGATCATGGTAAAACTGGCATCGCTAAAATCAATACCCGTTTTACATTCCTACATACATGCACGTAACACCTACTTGTAACCTGATTACATTTGTGCAGTATCCTTGCCTCCTGCTGCTGCCCACACTTTCTACCTGGCTTGCTCTTAGCCCTGCAACTGTTCAGTGCCTTGGGGTAGTTTGTAGTAAATAGTCTGACAGATCTCCAGTCACGATCTGCAAATACTGGTTAATAACAACTCGGTCTACGCAAGAAAACCCATCCAAGGCTGAAAAATTATTTCATTCGGCGGTCAACAGTTTGTTTCTAAAGCCACCAGTGAATACCTGAGCTCAGCTCCCTGGAGGCTTGATGCTGCTTGCGTAGGGGCTGATCTTGGAAGCACAGAGAACGGACAACTGCTAAATACTGAGCCACCAGTTCAGGCTAAGAGTACTGCACCCAGCCAAGCTAACAGAAGAGACATGCTTTTCTATCAACAACAAACAATTTGTTAACAATAACAGAGAAGCAGATTTGCTTTTCTGTTTCTGTCTCTCCATTCCCTCCTTCTCCCCTGCAAGCATCAGCCCCAATAAGCTGTTAATTAACACTTGTCTGCTTAAGCACTGTCTTTGCATCGAATAGATCAGAACATTGAAGAATAACTTTTTTTAAAAAAAAATCTGCACATTGATATTTGAAATGTTTTCAGTTTTTATAAAGGTCAGAGAAAGAAAGTTAGTACTGGTTATTTATGCTAGAAGTATTTGTTCCTTCTATCTCAACTAGAAACATATAAAAAACTCCTGTATTTTTCAATTTTGCTAGTTACACCTGCTAGCTGAAACCACTATTTTTGCATACCTCACTAGAGCAGGAAATAGATAAAACCCCTTATAAGAACTCAGGTTTGTGACTGCAAGACAAATACTAACAAATTCTCATGTGTAAATGAGCTAAATCTCACAAACCAGTCTACAAATTAGACATTTTCTTTTCCCTTCAGCAGACAGAAAGAGAAAGAATATAATGCCATTAGGAAAAGTAATTAATATGTTAATTGAGGATTTAAATTGCCCAGAGACAAGAATCCTTTGCCTGGAAATCTGGCTCAAAATCACTGTTACATCTGTTGTGGAAAGTACTCTAGCTTTTTCAAGTAAAGGCACAAAATCTGCACATATTAATACATAAATGAAACCTCCAATTGTTTTACAACAAAGACAAACTAAAAGGACAGCAACACCTTCATGTCATTTTTCCATTAACATCTTTCATTTGCTAATCTGCAGGTCTACCACATTATTCTCAATTTGCAGCCCAGTCTTGGAAGGCATCAGGTAGTAATATTGACAAATAGCTGACATCATTAAAAATGCTATATTCTAAACATCATTATTTGGGAGATGAACTAGATGAAGGGTCCCTTCCAACCCAAACCATTCTGTGATTAAACATTGATACTTTAAGTTTAGAATGAGGGTCCTGAACCAAGACCCTCCATGAAGCAAGGAGACAATGAGCACCGAACGAAACCCACAATTTCTTCCCTCAGCAAGGTGACATCTCAAACACATGCCCACTAAGAGCTTGAGTAAACAGACTGAAGAAAAAATGAGACAGTATTCTCCACTGTAGTAAGCTGGACAGACCCCAACAGTTTGTCAAATTTTCTACAGGCATTCCAAAAAGTAGTTTTAAAAAGAAGGAATGGAAACAGGATGATTATTTCCTTTGCCTGACAAGCAGGAAGGACAGCAAGAAAGAGCCTGTGAAGATTAACTGAAAGGGAGGGCAAATATTCCAGGGAGGTTGGAACAAAGACTGAACCAGCTGTGGTGCTGAACTCTTGGCATGGAAGGAAAGATGGTAGGAACAGTGTCTACAAGTCATTTATTCCTCTGAAACCAAATAGCTGTTTGATATGCTCTGCAGAAACAGGAACCAATAAAGCAAACAGGGGGCAGAGAAAGAAGATATAGTTGGAAGAAGGTTTTCAGTAGGTAGAGGATGCTTCCATCAGTACTGTGGGTAGATACAAAGTGAAACATGTCCCTTCCTACAAAAAATACTGCAGTAACTGAGGCCCCAGGCAATAAAACACTGGACAATAACGAGCCAAGACCCCCAGAAAGCTTCTCCCGCAGAGACCATCTCAACCAATCGATTTGTTTCCAACATCATTTCCTATCCTCAGGGGAATCAAGTTCCAAAAGAGCAAAATTCTTCTTGCTTTGACAAGCTTCTGGGAAACTGTAGGCTTCTCAACCACCTCTCCCCTTGTCCTTCTCTGGATTTTGTCAGGCTATTCATCAAGCTCCCTGGCTGTATATATAACACAATGGCTAACAGCACACAATGAAAACCAAAGCAAGTTGGTATTATTGCATGAACAGGAAAGGTCTCAGTTACGACTGATGTTTCTGCATCATCAACATTAGTTGTCCCTGTCTCATATGTGGTGAAATGATGCATCTGTCCATTTCTATCATTTTGGTTAGCAGTGCCATTTTCCAGCAGTGGTCCTTAGATTTTGATTACTTGTTCAACTTTTTTCTTTTCTCTATGAAGTACATTTCATGCTGATGACAGGCATCAGCAGCTGCACCACTGGGCACAAAAGACTTCTGCAAGTTGTGGGAAGTTGCAGGAACCGCAGCTGCCAGACTCCTCCTAGAGCTCTGCCACTGGCCTGAATAGAATATGTTTTGCTTGACAAGGTAGAATTGTGTGCAGATGTAGCTTCAGATGGAGTAATTTCTTATCGCTCCACCAGCTCCAACATACTATAATTGACAACTGGTTGAAGGGACTGGCTTCAATTCTTCAGCTTCTCCCTGACAATCGTGTTTTTTCTAGTGATGTGGCTACTTGGCAGTACACGGACTTCAGCAGAAAAACAGTTCAGCACAGTCCATCAGCCACTTGTGAAATTAAGTTGGATCTGAACTGCTGTCCTACAGGAACAGTGGAATACTAACATCTGCAGATGACTTAATGCTTACCAAATGAAGTTTACCACCAAACAAGCAGTAAACATCAGGCACAAGGAAACCAGACTCCTCCCCCAAAGAAACAGGCACAAATGAAGAGTCAGCATTTGCATCCCTTATCCTGCCTTTATAACCCTGTACTCACAAATGCAATTTCAAGATCCACCTAAAAGCATCCTTTTGCTAGAGCAGAAAGAGACAAGGGAATAGAGAAAACGTGAACAAACAGCAGACATGATAGGGATGCAGTAAGCTGTTACAGGATTCTGTATGCGAGCAGGACACTACAGCTATTAGACCTACAGTTTAAATGCCGTTACTCCCCTCTGACTGCGACGGACCACTGCAGCCTGTGTCTGCAAAGCAGCATGCTTCAAGGGTAACAAACTGCTGATGAACTTCTCTGGAGCTGGCAATCTCCTCAACTTATCTGATTAATTGTGACACAGAAACATCCAACTAAATTAGCAGCACCAGCAGCATCTTCCTCAAATCGCTCAGTGCGATGATCAGTATCTGCAAACTACAGCTTACATTCAATTGGCAAAAAAAAAAAGGGGGGGCAAGCAGCAAGCCCAGCAGTATTAAGCTTTTACTGTAAAGGATAAATACCAGAACCTTTTATTCCTGTTTCTAAACCACTACTGGAAATCTTAAAGCTACACTGCCAGAACACCAACCTTCCCAACTGCTACACAGGTAGCAGACAAGGCTCAGCATCCTTGTTATTTCAGTGGAATTACCCCATGCCCCACCTTCCATCCTCTTCAGTACCAATATAACAAGAAACTAGCACTAGCTACGCCAAAGTCAGGAATTATTACCATATGAAATGCTGGGTTTGCATAGTTTACCAACCATGAAAGTTATGGAAGAGACACGTGAGATGGATCCACTATATAAAAGGATTTTGCAAGCTCTGGGTCAGGCTGTGATACCCAAGACTTGCTTGCTTTCCCATAAAGACACGGGCAAAAGTTAACACAACAGCATCTCAGCAAGTCAAACATAGAATCGCACCATTCACTTCTTCAAAGCAACATTCACAGACCAAGTTGTTAATACAATGTTAGCGTATAAAAAGGAAATGACTGAAGATCTTTTTTCTTCCTTGGAAAAAAACATGCCAAACCAGAAGCACTGTTTCTGCTAACTGCTTGGCTCCAGCTCGCTGTGCATAAACAAACCCTCTTGGGGAACACGTGCACCAAGTCTCAACAAGCATGTTCTTGGGAACCCAAGAAGTAGATAAACAGTGCCATCTCTGGAGTCACAAGCAAGCGAAATATCTAGACAAGCTGAAGTTTTCTACATAGATAAGATGTAAAGCCACGATGACGACACAATAATAGTAATCACTAATTATTTATCCAGCTGTTCACTGTCACAGCATTTCAAGCTGGCTGTAAGGAGGTTTTTTTTTTATACTCAGTAAAACTGATAAATAGTATAACCACGCAGATAAAAGATAACACGAGGCTTTATAACAGGCCACTGAAGAAGGCAAGTGCTGTTTCTCAAGTAGACAGACTTGGGAAGGACACATTCACCAGAAGAAAAAAAAAAAAAAACAGCTCATCTTCACAGCAACCTGCCCACAGGGACAACAGCCCAGTATGTGCTACACAGACCACTAACTTCCCACTACCCGCCATGCACCATCTTCTAAGTTGGAAGAGCAAGAGAAAATACCTTTTTAAAAATGGGCCACTTTAATTCCCATCCTAACAGGGCAAGACCAGCAATGTTTCATCTTCTCTTGAAGCATTTCAAATAGTCTTCAGTGCATGACCTAGATGAAAACAGCTGCTTGCAATTGATTACGTCCTTTTAATAAGACATAGGAAGTAAGAGTAAAATTCCTGCACTGCTTAAGTTGATAATTTGCTATTAACTTCTGGGTGAAACACTGGCCCCATTAATTACACCTTGCATCTCCATTAGTTTTACCCTATTAAAAAACAACCCAAAGCAAGGTCTCACTTCTGTAAGTGTAACAGTAGTTGATTTCTTTTTTCTTTTCCTTGCAATTAAGTGACTAAAACTCTCCCAGAAAAATAAAGATATGATTAAGAGACTGTTTCTGTCTCTGCCTTCCATACTCTTCTTTCCCATGCTGGACTAAGAACCAGGGGCTACATGAAAATAAATTCCGAATATAATCTTTTCCAAAACAACAGTTATTTACTTGACTACTTTTCATCATTTCTGTAATGAGAATTTAAAGGACAGTCTTAACCCAGAAAGGTAAGAAAATACATAAATTTATTTTTTTTTTTGCGCAGAGGAACTTACTGATTTCCTCTTCTGCTCTCCCTGGACATGTTTAAGATCACTTCTATATATAAACACCTGCAGTGTCATAAGGAAGCGAGTAAGATTTGGGGTTTTTTTATAAACTTACAGTTCACATGACCCCTGTGGACTACAGGTTATCTGAGAGTTCAGCCAAGGCTCCTGAACTGACTGCAGCTGAGCTGAGGATTTCAAGAGTATTCATTTCTGTCTCTTCATAGCAATCTAAAACACTCCTGCAAAGAAGGAAAAAAATAAAATGCATCCTTTCAGAGAGGAGTATTCTAACCAGTAAAGGAAGAGAAGAGATGAAAGGACAAGTATTCCATCTGGTGTCAAGATTTCAGATCAGAGTCATATGACCTTAAAGAACATTAATTAGCACATGATAAAATAAAAATCAGATTCACAATTCTTACTCCTTTGATTTAGAACAAGGAGTTAATCCCCTCTTTCTTAATACAACTCATTACACAATTATTTCCTTGTTTCAGTGTATTTTTATTCTTTTGGTATTCCTTAGCTGCCCTAAAAAGATGATTTGGTGCAATAAGCATGCTCTTTCCTCTTCTGACATTAAAAAACTCTGAAATTGCACATGGTTGGATTCACAGGCACAGCTGGAACTGTCTTCCAATAATAGAAAATGAAATTACACCACTGTCTTGTGTAGGCTAGTCTGAGTAAGCACTAGATTTGTTAAGACGAGCTTCATTCTCTGGAGACCACATTGTTGTCTGACCACAAATGGTGGGGCCAGACAGCGGGTTCTGCAGATCATTCCTGTAGCCTGTGACAGCAGACCACACTGGGTGCTGTATTAGTCTCAGCCAGGCCTCACCATTTACGAGAAGTTCGTAATCATTTAAGAGCACAGCCAATCCATATGGATCCATTAAGGGATGGGTAACATTAGTGGGAATAGGGCATGGCAGACAGCACTACGCTGGGCTCTTACAAGCCTTGCTCCCCCATAGCAGTCCCTGTGCAGAGGGAGCATGGAGGGATGGGGCAGGAGGTGACAAACTCCATCCAAATCCTCGTCCACCAGAGTCCGGGGCACCAAGCTGCAGAAAATATTAAGTATGGAAGTGATGCAATATCAGTTTTAAATCAAGAGGCAAGTTTTTTGCTCCCTCTTCCTCCAGCACTGCCCTTCAAGCCTGGCCATTCTACTTGTGACACAAGACATCTGGCATGCTTGCTGAATGTGTAGCATATCAAGACCCCATCCCCTGGGGCCTGCAATGGCTGGTAGCTATAACTATTCTTAAAGTGCACACTATCATCTCAGGGGGGTTGAGCTGAAGTGGCCATCTCCTGGAAATAGTCCATCTCCTGATTTGCTGAAGTAGCTCGGAGAAGCTTGAAAAAGAAGAGGAGCTCGGGGCAGTCCTATCAATTTCCTAGCTATTCCCTCTTACACAGCCAAAGCCTGTTTCTTCAGATTACACACACACCAAATTTGTGTTGATGACAGTTCAACCTGATGCACCAGCCCCTTATCTCCCACATACGTGTTTACCTGATGGCGTGTGATTGTCACAGCTACGCAGGTTTGCAACCAGAACAGCCTCTGCAGAATGAAGTCTGCAGAGGTGAATATTTTCAATGTATATTACATCATTATAAATAGACTTGAGAGCTAAATCCTGGAACTAGCCCATGGTATTAATTCTAATTTAGTTTGGGCCCGATTCCAAATGGGTGAGTACGCACGCAAACATTTGTCTGAGTGTACAATTGACTTACGAACACATTATTTCTTGTGCTCATGCATGCATAATTTACACACACTAATTTAGATACCAAAGTAATTCCCTAGCATGATTCCAGTGGTCAGGTTTAACTTGAAGACTGCTGTTTAAAAAAAAAAAAAAAAAAAAATCACAGTAGTATATTCTTTAGCCACATAAAAAGGAAGTAACTGAGAAATTCGTTGATATTTCTATAACTAAAACACCTTCAATATAAACCTATCATTTTTCAGCTGACTACTGGTTTTGTTCCTCCTCCAAATCCCCCAAGTTAATTGCCCCCATACAATTTAATTTCTACTAATACGTATTCTAAACTGTAGCATATAAGCATAGTCATCCATTAAAAATAATCAGCAGGATGTGAATACCGTTAAGTAAAACATTTTCCATTAGGTATATCTGAGTTTCATGTTTATATATACAAAAACACAAAACTCTTCTCAGGAACCAATACTTAGCTTCTCAGTTTCAAAGTGAGAAACCAAACAAGTGAACAGAGCAAGCCACAAGTGACCTACGAATCGTAACGTAAAAAAGATCTAACTCATACCAGTGAAATCAAGAAAAGGATGTTCAACAAATTGTGCTGATGAATAAGCAAAGTGAAATTATTCTTCCCCAGGTGATTCTCATGATAATATTGTTTGTGCCCTTTCCAAAATAAACTAATAAACATTGATTAAACATGTCAGATCAACTGCCTGGAATATTCCATTTTGTAACAAGATAATATAGAAATCACGCAAAATCATCATCAAGCATGCAATTAGCACAGGAGTGCCCTGGAAACAGGACCTATGCAAACAGAGATTGATTGAAAGGGGATACCTTTTAAGTTAAGAGATTTTTTAAGAGAATACTGTATTTTGGAAGGTATGAGACTTCTTTAACAACTCACTTCTACCACAATGAGCATTTGCTTCCCTAAAAGGTGCTTGGAAACTGATTAATTTTCTAAGTCACATGCTCAAGATGTTAATTTGTAAAGTAGAATCCAAAGATTGGTGTTCATTCAAGTCAAGTAAGTTTGTTCTTGACTATAACCTACGCCATATATGTAACAGACATGTATGTGACATTTCAAAAATAAACTCATGAAATAGGCTTCCAAAGCTAACGATTCTGCATTCAAGCAGCAACATATAGTCTGGAATTTCCCCTGCCTCTTTTACTGCCCTTCATTACTGTTCACTGTGATCAGAAGACACTTAGAAATGTGCTTACACCCTTTATATTAATTATCAGAGGTGGAAATTACCTTACCAAAGCCAAAGATGTAGCAATTTCAATTCAGCAAATTAAGGCATATTCTTAAACTATACGAATAAAACCATCAAAGCTAGTCAAAGCGATTATACATGTGTCTGTAATCAAGCTGGCATTTAAGAATACAATCAATATTACTTGTTAGAGTTGGTTACTTGTAGGGATTTGAGGAAATCGTTGCTGGAAGATTCATTCTGCATTTCAGCCTTTTAAGAAAGCAGAATCCAGTAGCAACTCATTTTGCCATTTCAACAAGTATTTACATTACCATGTAGCATGACCCTTGATTTATTTTATATATAAAAACTTGTGTACACGCATATGTAAGCATGTATATATGTATCCTTATTTGTCAGCATAACTTACACATTTCTATTCCTGAATCACGTTTTCACACAGTTTGGGATGGACAATTAAGAATTAGAGGCAAAAGAGACCAAGATGCAAGTGGGGAGCTTGCAGAGGAAGGGATTTGTGCATTGGCTTGCGTGCTGCATGGCGGGATGCAGAACCATGCACCAGCTCACACAGAGCTGCCTTGGCTGCCCCTCGTTCCAGCTCACAGCACAGATGCACCCGAAAGACCCAAAAGCCAGGCAAGAGGAATGTGAGCACATCCAAAAGAGACTGAATGGGGCAGGCACGAAGCCTCAAGACATTTGTCATTCATTGAAACGCTCTTTCCCTAACCAAGTCTGGTCTTCCAAATACCAGAAAGGACAGCATTGTATTTCTCACCTAACCACCAACCGTAATTTCAACTAAAAACACACAGTATAAGATTAACAAAACCTGCAAGTAGCCCAGAGCAGAACTTTTTCTTCAGGAGAGACAGGTTAACACCCACATTGGAAGAACACACAGCAAGAAGATGCTCCAGGGATACAGCTTTAGGTGATGCTTAATTTTAATATACTTAGCCCTAAGTTAATTCTGCTCCTTCTGGATTCTCTGGATTCTCAGAGACTGACAGCTGTATTGCAAAAGACTGTATCCCACCGAGACTTCTGAAACACACTCAGCCTGGGAACAAATATCAGTCCAGTTCCTGCAAATGTGTACAGGCAAGTAACTTTGAGCATGCCTGAATGCAAAGCCGCTTACTCGCCAAAATGTTTGTAAGAAGGAGCAATGGGTATGAAGACTATGTGAAGAAACCATTTTAACAGTTTATCATTCAAGCAAACCTTAGGTGAATTTCACATATAGCAAAGACATTTTATTACCTTACATGCCTTCTCCCACACTACAAAAGCTCCTTCAGAAAAAAAGTTGTTTCACTGTCTCAAAGGTTTCCAACACATTTTTACAATAGAAAGTTTTATTAAAATAATTACAGAGATCACACATGCTACAAAAGCAACATAAATACATTGAAATTTAATGGCCATTTTATCCGCTGTCACACCAATTTTATATCCACCTGTAGCTTTTTATATCCACAAAGCAACTACATCAGGTTAGCAGTGATGCAATGAAGTAGGGAATCAGACCCTTTACATTTATAGATGTTCCAGTCTAGCAGAAAATAAAGCGAGCACTACATTTTCCAAAGGCTAAAACTCCATGGTTTTTCCTAATAACAGTTCTAATTACTCATTAATTTATTATGAATAGCTATAAGCAGTGAAATTTTAAGAGTTTCATTTGGCATACAGAGATCAAAAGGAGACCTTTTGGCAAAAAGTATCCAAACTTCCTCATTATGTGGCTTTTGCTTTTTCCCCACCAGAAGTTGTATTTTAAGAAATATGTGTCCACATATGAACAGCTTTAAGAATTAAAAGTCTCTGGAGAGAACTGGAAAAGCTTCCCACTCCATTTAATCAGACTATGAAGATCTCGGGCTCCTTAATTCAAAAGTAGAATACTGCAGCAGTACCAGAAGCAATGGATAGCATCAGGAGCCCACTGACGCAACAGTTATAAAAAACATAGGTGAATAGAAAATAACTGCTCAAAAATGCTTAATTTAAAAACAAAAGACAGAAAATGGAAATATGAAGTATTCTTACTTCGTAAATGAAGTAGAGTGTCCCCTTGCACACCATGTTAATCTGACATTCTGCAAGCACTCAGATACAGACCCCTTGTCACTTCAGCATTGATCCACTGCCTTTGCTTTAAGGCCATCTTTCTTATCTTCTGAAATATTTCCAGCCTCTGAATTGCAAGAGCTCTGACCTCTGAATATAGTGACAAAGCCTGTCTAAACCCAAACATTCAAAAGATAACGTGATAAAATGTTACAAAAAACAATTCTCCTTGAGAAAAAAATCATCCGATCATAGAAATTCTTATTATCCTTTAAGTATTTTTATATTTGGAATCAAAGAGCCGCAAAGTGTTTTCAAGACATTTACTCATCTTCTTTTGAAAAGGTGATTTACTCATAACTGCTATAAGCTAATAATGATGAAAAACAGTTTTGTTTTCCCATGCTTACTCCAAAATCTCTTCTGATCACTTATTAGTCAACCACCACTGATGTATAGCTTTAATTATGCCATCACACAGTTATCACTTCACCCCTGCTTGCTCTTGCTGCACCAATAAACAGAGTGGATTCTAGCACCCAGTACTCCCCAATGAGAATCAACTCTATTTTACAACTGGCTGACTGAAGCCATAACAGATGCTTATATGTTACAAGCCATTATGAATTACAGCTAATTAAGATACTCTGAAAAATGACTATGGTAGACTCCATCTCAGAGACGGAAATCTCCTAATTTTGTCTTGGTGAAAGCCAAGAAGTCAGACTGTCCTTGGATACCTGCCTTACAAGTACCCTGACAGCTATCGATCATTCACTTGGGATTGAAGCAATAGCTTATTTTTTTGATAAAATCTTAATAGTTGCTTCTTCTTGAAATTAAATGGATCTTACAAAACACATTACATGTCACAGCCCTTGGCCTACCCTCCAAATTACTACAATTCAGATCGCAATGGTTAACACCATACTGAGCCAGAGCAAATATGCCCTGCAATGAGCTGTCTTCATTCCGTCTACTGATGACAAGTCATAGGGACACAGAGAAGCTATATAAATAACACATCTCACCTACCAACTTATTTATGGATGGATCACAAAACATTTGGAAAAGTCACACAGCTTTCATAGAGACTCTTCAGGACAGCAGGCAGCCTTCTGATCATCAGCAGCTGGCAGGCCAGCATCTCTCCTGCTGTGCACCAACAAAAAGGTACTTGACTTTTTATGTGAAGAGGGGAGGTTTCATGTAAAGTATTGATCCAGGGCTGGTTTTATTTCATTTCATGCTGAATTCTCAATAGTGTTTTTGTTTCCCTGTTTTGGGTGCCAGACACTTCTCTCTTCTCAAGCACACCTGGAGAGTGCACTTGGAGTTGGCAGCTCCCTGTCAAAGTTCCTGGCTCAAATCCTCACCTCTTAAATTACCCTTGACTAAACCAGTCTACCCATGGGGGCCTAAAAGACCCACCATTTGTGAAGGGAAAGAAACCAATTGTCCCAGGTAAAATGAAGCCAGGATTTCCACATACCTGTTTCCTAAGATAGAGGCTACAGAGTTCCTGAAAACTTCCTTGTTCCACAGAATAACACAATTTGAATATATTTCTCCTTCATAAACAAAACAGACAAGTTAAAAATTAAGATATGATCCTCATAAAGAAAAGAGGTAGGCCAGGGTGTCTCCTGGTAACTAGTCTGAGGTTACTCAAGATGTAAAAACAAATTCGGCCCAAGTTCACCAAGTATTTAAAGTCAATTACAAAAATTAGACTATCACCAATTTAAGTGTTAGTGGTTACAAATACTGAGCTTTCCTTTTTCTTAAAATTACAACTTGCAGACACCACAAAATTACATTCTCACATACATAAAACACTTAGATTAGCTTCATTGCTACCCTTCTTTCCTTTAAAGCATAAGGTAGCGATTTGCATGTCTCTGTGGAAAGGAGTAGCAGCCCAAAAGTGAAAATACAAGCTGGTGATTTTACAAATTTCTCTGATTCAAAGTTCTGCAAAGCAACTCCAAAGCAACGGGATCCCCATGTTAGAAAGATACAAATAATCAGAAGTGATCAGGCCTTCTGACTTGCTTTTGTTACACCCTCATCTTTGTTGCCACCACAACAGCATTGGAGGAAGACAGAAATCGGATGCTCTGCAAGCCAACCCTAACCCAACAATGCAGGCTGGATAAAAGCAGCCCCAGGAAACTGCCCAAGAAACAGCCCTCAGTATCCCGCAGTAAATCCGTAAGTGCTGATTAACAGACAATCCCTGGTAAAGTTATTAACCTGGCATCCTCACCGAATCACCAAAGCCCGGACTTGCAGTGTGTAGCATCAAGCACCTTTAGCTTCCCACCCAGCCCCAGACACCCAGCCAAGATCCACCTTCACAGGTCATCCAAAGGCAAGGGGCTACATTTGCTCAGGGCTGATTTAGAGTCCTCAAAAATTAAACAAGCAAACCAAGAAGTCAGAGCCTAGAGAGATGCTGTGTGCCTTATGACACTGTCCCATTTCTACTGTGCTTCATGTCAAAAAGCAGCATAGCAGCTTGGGCTCAGCTTTTTTCTCCTCACAGCACCTGTCGAGCCTGGGCAGTTATTTTTTTTCCCCTCCCACACCAGTTTTTGTGCAGAAGAGATGGCAATACCTGGCACAGATTGCTCTCCTAGTCCAGGTAATGGGAGTAAAGGAATTATTTAACTGGTAATTGAGCCCTAAAGGACAGATCCGAAAAAAAGACAGCCGAAGGCTAGGTAAAATTTAATTCAGTCTCGGAACTAGAGAGAACTTCCCTGATTATATTACTCCAGACACTGAACTCACCTTCCACAAAGATAAAACACTTTTGTGCAAACCTCAAAGAAGTCACTTTGAACGTCACAGACAAGTTATTTTGAGAAATTGTCGGAACAGGGGGCAAAAAAGTAAAATGAGAACACTAATGGGAGCTTTTTTTACATGCCTCCTACAAATCATGGAGGCAGCAGAAATAGCAATAAAAAAAGACAAACCCAGATTTTAAGTTTGATTTTGAAAGCAAGTCACATTGAGACCCAGGCAATTATTTTTTAAGTGATAAGAGAGAATGGAGCTTTTTTCTCCTCCTGTACGCAGTCCTTGCTGTTTTTCTTCCCCCCCTACGCACACAGCTTGTTGCCATCAAAGCTATGCCTATGCTCTGAGAACTATAACTCCAGTGCCATCTGATAAATACACCTAAAATGCAGCAGCTCCTGGCACACATGAAGCAGGAACCCCTTCTGCCATCTCCTACCATCCCAGGGAGGATCTGCACTCCACAGCCAGCCAGTTCAGCTGGCTAGTGAGAAGACAACCAGAACCACCTAAACCTCACACTGCACCAGCATTTGCCCAGACCCATTCTCAACTTTAAGCAGCCTCCAGAAGAACAGATGAAAGCTGTTCTGCCCTTTGTTGTAATCATATACCTTCTTGCTTTCTTCACTGAAAAAGTTCTTTTGAAAGCAACTTCTAAGGATCCAAGGAACAGGCGCTGTGATGGCAATCGCATCTTCCCTCTCCTACCTCCTCACCAACTTACTATGTCCTTTAGACCTCTGCTCAGAAGGTATAGCTCGGGCATGACAAAACTGCTGAACTGCGTGGTTCATTATCCACGTAGGACAGGGTGGCAAAGTTTACTGCCTCTGCCCTCTTCTCACCTTATGCAGAGAAGAAAGTCTACGCCAAGCCTTTAACTTCCATCCTAACACTGAAAGACCTGGTTAAGGATCCTCCAAATAAAAGTAATAGCTGTATTTGGAGTGTGATGATCTGTTATTTGTCAATAACTTGATTTCTAAAGGTGCTGCACACCAATTCCTCTTACCCTCAGAAGTAAGAGTTATAGAATTATGGAGTTGAAGACTAACATCTCTGCTATCACTTGTACAGTCAGTACAATCACTTAACATCCTTTCAGGACTGTTAGAACAGTGGGGGGCTTTCCTCTCTTTCTGGGGGGGGGGTTTCTGGAAGTTCCAAAGTTCACAAAAATTAGAAGGTTTAGGGAGAAAAGTCCCAGAGACAACTATTACAGGATCACAAGTTCCCAGGGAGGAATCTCCTATAATACCACAGGGCCACTAACCTCACACTTAAAATGAAAGTGATAAAGTACTGCTTGTTGTGTGACACTGGAACAGTAACCTGAAGAAAACAGATACCTTTATATTTTAGAGACCACCCTAAGAATCACAGAAAAGTATATTCCCTCAGCATTAAGAGAAGCAGACATTATTGTTTTGCCAACTGTGCAGTGTTCTCCAGTGTTACGTAAAATTCATTTATCTCTTCCCATTTAGGTCATTTCACTTGATCTCTTCTCCACAAGAAAACTACAAACATTACCTCCAAAACATTCTCTCAGCTTCAAAACTGTTCAAGGTGGCAACACACTAGCTGGCATAATTTGCCACATCTAGTTGTTTCTCAGATTTTAAGGTTTAATTCCCTTCTGCAGGCATCGAAACTTTTAGCTGCTAACACAGTGGTCTTAAGGCAGATTTACATCCTGTTGTCTATGCATGCAGGTAAAGCTGTCCAAATTCACAAATCGCTGCAGAAGACCTGGCTGCACATGATAGACAGCAAGCACCAGTCAGTATCCAGACAACTGGACCTTTTCTTGACATCGAATGGATCTTTTGCTCTACCATGAAACCCAGATAGATGACTCCTGATCACCAAAGTTCACTGCTCCAAACTCTGCCTACAGGTCTCAGTAGAACCCACAGAGTTAGGGCTAGCTCGTTTGTTCTCATGGTAAAGCAAGGAAGGATGGAAGAGGGCTGGAGATTACAGCACTAACAGGGACTCAAAACCAGCCAGTTCAGATTCGGCTCTGCCAAAGAATATCGCGCTCATCAGTTCAGCATCTGTGCTGCAAAACTAGGGTAATGACAGTATTTCTGTGATAAGTGTTTCACTCATCTGGCATCTCACACACTTAGAGAGTAAATTCTCATAGCAAGGGTTGTACTTTATTTTGTGTAACATGCACAAAATACAGAGTGATTGTGATCTCTGCTGGGGTTCTCCCGAAGCCCCTTCCATACCATTCACACAACCTCCATACATATTTTTGGAACACTGAGGTAGTTCACTGCTTTGCATCCAGCTGCTGTCGATAGTTTTGCTCTGTGGACTGCAGCTTCAGTGACTAAGTCTGGTATCAAAAGCACCACGTGAAGAGTAACATGCAGTTTAACTAACACAAACAAGTGAAAATGACAGAAAGGCCTAAAAATTGGAAGAGATTTTTAAAGTTTTTGAAGTTTCAGAGTGTCTACTGCTTCTGTAAAGAGCACAGTGTAGAAGACATTTATATCCAAGCAACGAAGCATGGATATCAAATCACTGACTACAGAATCACTGCTGGAACTGACATGGAAAACCGCTTCCAAACCAAGTTTGCCCACTTACAGGTAACTTGTATAGTTATGCACCTCTGTGCATCATCCATTTTCCCTATTCAATCCAGTCTGGACCTCCAAGGCCTCATTAGAAACTGAGAAAACCCAACCTGAAGCTGCTTGAACTATTACATGTATGGCTCTCAAATAAGCTGCTCAAGGCAGTAATCAATCTAAATTCTTTCAGTAAGAGTTGAAACTAGATTAAGCAGTTTAGCTGACCTCTTTAGATTAAAACATTTTTATTTTAAAATTTATTTCTTGGCTTCTAAGGGAATTTAACCTCACTAAGATCTGTTAAAAAAAACCAAAACTTCAAAACACTAGCAGCTCCCTAATAACACATCTTTTCTGTGAAGAGGGAAGGCTACAAAGAACTGACACGGCTAGAATAAAACTACAAAGTCCATGGTTTGAGCACAACAGTCAGCATTAAAGGATGAAGTTGAAGGATGAAGTCATCAAAAGTGTCTTGTTACACTGAAAATGGTTTTAACTAGATCCTTGCTTAAACCAAACAAATGAGTTTGTTATCTAGATCTCTAGCACTTAGAAACCACACTTTACAGTTCAGTTTCTTCTCCCAGGAACTTGTAGGAACAAAACCCTGGATTCCTCCCTCCGGCCCTAAGTAATAATCGGGCTCATCTTTGTCTCTTTTTTCCAGCACCATGATCCTGGGCTGCACAGCAGCTCCCATTCATTGAGAGGGATTTCTCATGTTTAATACACAATCCTACTTCTAGTTTAATGTCTAGAAATTTCTGAGGAAATGGGAGACTGGATTTAAAACCCACAAAAGGCAGGAAAGCAAAGGCCCTAACCTCACCCATAATTAGACCCCTGCACAGCACCCTGGCAGACAAATATGTGGATTCTTCATCTTTAAGATACAGGTGCTTTAGTATTCTGTACAAGGTAGTCCTGAACAGGGACATAAACAGAAGTCTGCGTAATGTCAAGGTCACACCAAACTACTGAGCTTAGAAGCCTCTCTGCTTAGGGCAGCAGCCCAGCCGAGTTATTGTGAGCTTGGCTATGGGTAACTCAGTCACAGATGGTCTGCTTCAACTAACCACATTTAACATTTTTAGCTTGCAAGCTCAGCAAGTTTAACTAGTCTTTACTGAACTTAGCGCTAAGGCCCTGGTTCTGATAGCAGCTCAGGTTTACCTTCAGCCATGCCACAGGCCAATTTAACTCAACTACTCATGCACCATTCATTGCTGGTATGGCTGCAGTCCAGGACTGATCTTATGAGCCACACACCCTGGTCTTCATGTGACCAAGAACTCCTGACACCTGAAAGAGCCAAGAGGCAGCTCTCAGACTGGCTTAGGTCTGGAAGGGGAGGGGGGGGAAGCAAGCAGTAATTATGCAGAGGTCCCAGCATATCATTAGAGGATGGAGCTGGGTACACTCAGCAGTCTGAGCCAGGCCACGGCCTCACACTGCTCCTGGCTGCTGCATCTCAGGGAGCTCCAACTGGTCACCCTTGCACACGCCTACCCTTAAAACAGGACAGGTCCCAACACAGCATGTCAACGCAGAACAAGAGACCTGTTCCAGTCCCAGTAAGCCTATGAAACAGAGTAGGCGTGTAGAAACAAAGGAGAACAACAGGACAGTGAAGCACACACTGACAACAAGACGAGCCATGGCTACTTGGGACTAACTGCTGCTTTTTTCTGAGTATGCCACATGGCAAGAAGGAACACAGAGGAGGGTAAGAGGTGGCTTTACAGTGCTTTGCTTTAGCAGGGGGATTCTCCCCAGCAGGAAGGCAGAATATGAGAAAGAATACAGGTCCTTAGTAAAAATCTGAGGCCACACAACACTTTCTGGATCCTCAACGGAAGCAACAATACAAAGCTGCTCCCATTCAGACTTCATTCTCTACTTCCTTCCATGCAGGGAGACAGAAGGGGCTGGATATTGACAAACAAGTTACAAGAGCAGTTAGTATTTTAGGAACCATACACCTTGAAGGAAAAAACCCCAAGATCAGTGGTAATAAGATAAACAAGTTTTAAGAGACATCCAATTTGTTTAAAAAACATTACTTCATCAGTGGCAGGATTCTCTACAGACACACTGGAACTCTGCCCAAAGAGTCTGGGAAACAAAAGCAGAGTCCAGATTTAAAATACACATCAAGCAAGATCTCAGTTGTTGGGACTGGAATAATCAATCCTGATCTGGAACAAGCCTCACTGCATTTAGATAAGCCCTCGTAAAAGTTTGATTTACCACCTCTCAGAAAATCCCCCCAAAATCCAAATCACATTGGAACTCTCGGTGAAATAAAGACTTACTTGGGAGTAAACCCCAAAAGTCAGAGTTTCACAAATGAGACTTGCAGGATCCCTCAATGAGATAACAACGGATGTCATCCACGCTTTCTCTTGCAGAAGTACTGAGGATTTCTGGAGGATTAACCAGTCCCCCAAAGAAAGAGTGACAACAGCCAGTCAACTGGACTGAATCATTTCAATAGATCCTCCTGCTTTCCAAGTGACCTTGGCTGGCTGAGTTGGCCATCACAGCTCATTTTTCTATTCTGCCTTCATCTCCAAATGACCCCCAAAGTAATCCTCAAGGCCTATCTTCAAGCACTGGCACAAAGAACATTTCTAAGGTGAATGGAAAATAGCTCTCTGCTTTCTGCTCTTGTACCTCATACAACAGATGTTTTGATCATCACCTTACACTATGCAATAGTGCACAGTAAGAAAAAAATTTCTGATGCTCTCCTATGCCCTTCCCATGACTTTGCTCACTGGGATACTTTTGAAAAGGACAAATTGCCTTCATTAATTGAAGATGTGCATCCTGCATTTTACAGGGAAGATGCCACAACAAGCATGATCTGGCTTTGCAAGGAATTACGAAGTTCCCTCACAAAAGAAACATAGCAAGGAAAAATAAAAATCAAGAGACTCAACAAAAAAACCAGGAACTCCACAAAGTTGATTAGAAAAGAACAAACCGTTCAGGCTGGTTCTGCAGCAGCCACTGCCACGTGGACACAGTTGTGAGAAAGTGTCCAGAGGAATGCCAAAAAGAGAAGTATTCAGTTTTATTTAACATCCTTATTGCAAATCCAGCTGAGGGGCAGAGTACATTCCTTCACCCCACAGATGTCCGTAATGGAGAGGTGCTCTGAGCTCAGGGTGCCGATGCTGAGAAGTGCACAAACCTAGCCTTGATGGTAGGCTCACTCACATTGATGGAAAGTTTCTCTGAAACCACAAATCCTTGCACCCTTGTGAGCATCAGGGCTTTATGTCAGCCGAGTTACTCAGGTGCTAAGAGTTAACACACCCTTAGGTGTTCAACTACAGAGTCTTGGGGAGCCTGATCTAAAATCCCTTGAAAGCAAGGGGAGTAAAGACTAGATCCATGGTCTTGGAACAGGCCTCCTATAAAATTCACATAAGAAAGCTAGTACTTCAGATAAAAAAATAAACTATACAACAGAATATCCAATACTTCAGCTCTTTCAAGCTGGGTAAGAAAACATCTTGGACTGGCTTTGAAATGGATGAGATAATCTGTTAGGTCATTTTAATCACCAATTTATTTGATTGTCAGCTTAAAATGAGTAAGTACGACTAGGCAGCTCATCTTTGTACCTTTAAATAACTTGCCTTAAGAACATCATACAGGTAACGCTGCCAAAGTAGCAGCATTTCCTTCATAATAAAAGCATGTGTTTTAAAGAACAAGTTACAGCTTGCAAATAAGGAAACAGTGCTTTTATGAAGAAACTCCCTCACATAACTAAAATTTCTTCAACAGATTCAGCTGGACCTGATTTTCTTTTATATATGCATGCTATATAAAGATTCATGCATGCCCAGTTATGGACATCCACAAGGGAAAAAAAAAGTAAGATTTAGACTGATACAGGCTTCAAAAATCATATCCAGCTCAGAACTTTCAAACACTGCGAACATGCAAGCATGCAAGCTCTCGCCCTTAAGAACCATCCACAGGAATGCTGTATCTAAAGCAGAGGAGCCTCACAAGACAATGTTTAGATTCTATCTTTACTACTCATTCAATCTTAAAATTGTAAGACTCCACAGGCTGCCTACCCACCAGACACAAGCTGGTATTAAGCAACAGGCTAAGAATTAACTAGACCTTTTCCTATTGCCCCATGTCAGACACACAAAGGGTATCTTGTAAAGCACAAATGCTAGAAGCCTAAGCAAATCTAGATATATAGATCCATTTTGAGCCTGAATAGTCAAGATGATTAGAATATTCAAACATCACATTTGGCCACCAGACACATATATGCTCCTAACCACACCAGCATACCAAACTGGGGTGGCACACCAGCATGGGCACAGAACTATGGGAGAGAGTTTTTACTGAGCAAATGATAATAGAAGTAAAATGACAACATAATCAAGAACAGTGATGTTTTGGTAACCATTTAGGGAGTATATCCTTGGCTGCTTTGTCTTATTTCACACAGGGCTGATTTGCCTAAATGTCTCATTGTCTGCTGGCAGGGCATGGAGCAGATTGTTTTAAAAAAAAACCACAGAACTACAGCCTTCTACTTGGAGAGAGCTGTTTGTACCACATCACCTCCTGCTTGCTGACAGGGTTGTACAACGCACCAGCTCTAAGTTAGAAGCCATCCACTGGCCTATCTGGTTGCTCTTTCTCTCTTGCTGCAGTAAGGGAGGGAACTTTTCTCTCCCTTCACAACAGCATGAAGCACTGCCCTCTCCAAAGGCATCTTTGACTGTAGCAGTAGCTCTCAAATGAGACTCTCCCAATACGCACGAGGACGTTGAACAGCCACTTCATTGCACTGATAATTTCAGAGGAAAGACCCCAGCCCTCAGCTGAGCTATCACATTTAGACTATAAATCCCTTGCATTCCTAAAGCAGCCAGCAAAGACACTTGTGGCTCAGCGTGACCAGCCTGAATAGCACTGCAGGAGACTTTTCTTGCACATGTGGCCTTTCCTGCCCTGCCTACCAGCTCTCTTACCCACTAAACAACTCATCTTGAACACCTTGAGAAAGCTACTTCAAGACTTCAAAGAGTGGTAGACCCAGGACCATTTCATAACAGTATAAGACTGTATAACTCACTGGTAGGACATGGAACTGTCCCATTGTTAAATTCATGCCATTCCCTCCCCCCCATTAAGAAATCGTTAAACCTTTCTCTTTACTCAAGCCCACCCCATAACAAGTTACAGGTCTCTGTTGCCCTAGACCACAGCATTCCACAGCCCAGCTGCTGACAAAGGACACCAGTGTGCAGACCTGCTCCTGCTTTAGCTACACCACTTTCAACCTAGCAGAAAAGGTAGATGGTCTGCACAGCTGAAAAACCTGCATTTGATTAGGATCTATTAGAGCAGTAGATGCATGTTCCTTAATTACTTCTTACATTAACTGCAACTGGTCAGGAATTCGGTGTAGTTTCTGGTAATTCTCACACCACTCATGTTTTACAAACACATTTTATTTTTGTAGCAAAAAACTGACACTTCCTAGTTGGTCAAAACCCTGTCAACTCACCTGGCCTAAGGCAGGTCTCACCTCATATGCTGTGTTACAGGATATGCTTTAAGTGGCTGGTCTTAGACTCGTATATTCAGAAAATAAGCCAAATCCTCAGATAGCACAGACTAATAAAGATCTGTGAAATGAATGCAGTTATTCCAAACTACACCAACTAGCTGGACCAACTGATATAACAAGCAGACCCAGCACAGATTTCCTCAACAAAGTGCTGGTGTGCAATCTGGGGAATCAGATATGCTTCTCTTAACACCCCCCCTATTAGTGCCTATTATAAAGCACCCCTTCGAACAAAAAACAGACACCTTCAGTACATATTTAATTCATTTAATTTCTCCCTTGATACACCTCACCAAGACAGAAGAATATAGCAGAACAATTATAAAACAACATCTCTACCAGCAAAGAAAGGCTTTGATAGAGAGCACTGGCTGGGCAAGAATCTGAATGAATTATTTCATGCTGGTCAGAGGAGAAAGTTTTCCTCTTAAGCCTCCAAGACACCGTAACTTTTAAATTACACAGTTATGACAGAAACAAAGTATTTAGCAAGTGAACCAACCCAGTTGACAACAATTAACCAGGCTTCATAAAGAACAGACTTGAGTAAGCACTGAAGGAGCTATGACTGCTATAGAAGGCCAAACTGCATGATCACATAGCATCCCTTTCAGTCTTAAAACTTTACATATTACATTTCGGGAAGACCTCTGTAACAATTCCTTTCCAACTACCAAAACAGGTAGTTCTACTGTAACTTATACGACCTTTTAACAGCTCCTACTGCCTGCTGGCTCAACCCATCTTGTTGTTATAAAGCAAGACTGTAGTAGATCCAAGTAGCAATTAACATTCTTTTTGCTGTTGAAAACACTAATACATTACTAATGTGACAAATGTTTGCTCAGAAGAAAGAGGAACCCAAGATTGTTGGCCTTGACTCGCAACAGCAGCTTCTCTGAAGAAGGCATCCAAAAGGTACATCCCCCAGCACCCTGTGAATCTGACCCCTGTCATTTTCAGCAGCACTCTACTGGAACAGAAGAGGAAGCCCTGGCTGGTGGGTGTCTTCAGTCTGCTCTCTAGCTCTGGCACTTGGTTTTCAGGCTTGAGTTCAATTCCCTTCTCTGCTCAGGGGGATATTCAACCATCAATATCTACACCTGAACACTATAAGACAGTTAACAGGGAGGCCCTCACAGCCCCTCTAGATGAAACTATTCCACTATAAATAGAATACTTAAGTATCAATAGAAAGAAAAAGCAAAAGGAAGAGTCTGGTTCTCACCATCGGCTGTAAGGATGCTCAACTTGCCAAGCAAAATCCTCCATGCTCTGTTTCTGCCTCAATTTATTTTAAAATTATTTATATAAATTTAAACAGATGGGATTGTGAAGACTCCCCAACTTCAAACTAGTTTTCAGCTTTGTGGTTAAAGTCATTAGTGTGACATACAAATTTAAATGACCCTTCAAGAAATACATGCAATGAATGCAAGTTTTCTACTTCCTAGGTGACAACATAAAGCAACAAACTCCAAGAAAAAAGGGGACATTAGCACTGGTGATTTTGTAAACACAGGAGTTTCCTTTCTTTGTTTTCCAACCAGCTGATGAAAATGGTGCTGTATGCTTCAGTTTGGACTGAGAAGAGTTTTTTTTAGAGAAAAGGGGAAAACTTCGTATTTGGCATAATCTGAACTAGCATTTTTTGCCTTTCTGTTTAATTTTATTTTATTATTCAGCTCATTTGCCATATTCCTAAAAAATCAATTGTCTGGACAGGCAAATTATGAACATTTAGCATGTTGATATATCTACCCTTGGTCTTTGCATCAGACATGCACTAACGTCAACAGATGTCATGCATGCAGATCAAAGGCAAACAATCATCTTAAGTGTAGCCCTGAAGCAGCTCCGAATCACCATCTTTGCAACAAGACAAGAATCTGCTCTATTCCTGTAAGCCCATCTGTCATCAGAACATCTCAAATCTGCCACAAACCTGAACACCACACACGAAAACACACGAGACCACACGAACAGAATATAGACACAGTGGCTCCTCAGGGGTAATGTTGCACATGAAAAAAACCACAAATTCTCCAGTGGATTCATACCAGGATTTACACCTGTTCCCACTAGCACAAGCATTTAGCTCTTGGTTTTTCACCCAGAACACAATTCCAGGGGTAAAACATGAGCACAACAGGAGACACCAGTCCTGTTCAGTTTTTGCAACAGCTATATGCCCAGACTTGGTAAATCCAAGGTCACGATCCCAACTCCGACAAGGTCTGCAATATTCCATACCTCTCAGTAAGGCCCAAGTGGCACCGAGTTATATACAGGAGATAAGTGAGCTCAAACACACCCAACATACTTTTTGAAGCTTAACTTACTTCCATTTGACGCCGAGATTTTGTGTAACAAGTACATTTATGTACCCGAATCGCAAGACTCAGGTTTTACATACTACTGTTACTCACATTTTCTCACTTTTGAGTACAATTACTGGCTCTCCTGACTGTTCACAAGATGTTTGATGTATTTGTATCTATTGCATGACTCGTTATTTTCATTGTCTCTGTAATAACAGAGACATTCAGCAACATTCAACATTCACTAACAGAACCTGAATGCAGTGCCTTTTCGTCACATGGCATATACACGTGAGTAGTGAGGAAAACAATTATAGAGCTTTGATTACACAACCTTAAATGAATTTGATGATTAATATCTGATTCTTGAGAAAATGAATCTGCCCTTTGTCTTGTGGTACTGACTCAAATTTCTTCTTAAGGCATCAAGTACCACACATTGCAATCACTAGATCATTCTAAACTTTGCAGTACAATTTTTACCCTTCTTGTTTTGGTTTGCTTCACTACTTTTAACCTCATTTCCCTAGTGCCCAACGTCAATATTAACACAGAAACAGCAGCTAGATCAGGCAAGAAAACTTCTGCAAGCGTCACTCACACTGCAGAGAAAAGACAGGAAAGATGTCCAACTCGAACCACCTCCAGGACAGACTTCTCTTGCCTGTTGTTTCTTTAAATTTATTTCAAGCACCACTGGATGTTTTTATTTGGTATTTAAAAAGAAAAATTTGTGAAAAAGAAAACAGAACCTTTAAAATATACAGAATAAGCATTTAAATGAGCACTTTGGTTGCCAAATGTTGTGTGGGTAATAATTATGGAAAACTAAAAGCCTGGGCAATGCAGTGAACACAGATCTGAAATACAGTACTTCTAAACATTGGCAGTCTCTATTATCACAGCCAGTGTTATTTCTAGGACTTGTAGAGAAAAAAATCCTTTATTATAGTCTGCTCTTGTCTCACTGCAGTGGACTAACTCAATTTTGATGCTGTGCAAATAACACTGATCTTTGTGAACAAGGGACCTCAGGTGGAGTTTCTTTATCAGAAAAAATTTGGTGACATCCCACAGTCCTTCACAGCCTCCCTTTTACTCTTGGAACGCAGGAAATCCACACTTCCTTTTAGCTTTCAACATGTGAAATCCTACCCTTCCCACTGCAACGGGAAAGGTTATTCTTCTAATAGAGGAAGCTTTACTCTATTCTTTAAAATACATCTGAAAAGCCGGCCAGACCTCTCCAGATGACAACGCTGCTGCATAAACTCAAATGCCCAATTATATTTCCAGCCCTTCAGCTCATTAAGAGAGTGTATCCCAAGTCACGATACATTATATGACAGCCGACATCTCTAACTATTACTATTTGACAACTGGGCTTAAGGTACACCAAGCCAGCAGCGTGGGTGCCAATGCAGCTTGCACATGCATTAGGCAAATCTCCCACTGAAAACAACAGCAGCCACACCGGTGCGGAGGTGGGATCCTGCAGTATACAGTTCAGGCAGCTATCTTCTATTAAGCAGGGAGGGAGAAGGGCACAAATTCAGCTTTAATGAAAGACCTTAGGAAAGAGAAATTTGTGCGACAGGGACAGAGGGGCTGAGTATTACGATATTAATGTCTTGTGCACAAAAACTGGGTGCTTAGTCCAGGCACTATCACAAACAGTGTTTTACAGTTTTTATTTTGCTTGAAGAATAAAACTTCTCCAGGTGCTTGGCTTAAGTAGTAATTGGACACCCAGATGATCGTTTAACAAATCATTGATAGAACAATCTTTCTCAAATCTAGAAGTCAGTGGATGAAATTTCAATTCCAACACAATCGGATACTTTCTAGTGATAACCAGGAGAGGCATATGAGTGTCTAACAGATATATTTTTTACACCTCATCAGCTGAATGCAGCTTTCTGCCTCCAGGTAGCAGTCACACATTTACACAGCTATATCCTCTTCCACAGATCTTTGCCAGCCTCTTCCCAAGATATGTTTTTCCTACCTTCATATCAGCTCCATAGATTCTCTCTGGGAGGGGAGGAGAGGGAGAAGTAGTCTAGCCATGCCAAACGTTATCACATTCAAAACGATAAGGCACAGATTTGGGTGGAAAGAACTCTGTGTCAGATTGCCGCAAAACTGAAAGAACAAGTTATATGGAGACGTTGCTCACGGTGTTATTAGTTACCAGACTCTCTACGTGACATTCACACTCGGTGAGAGAATGGGATTCACGCTCAGGGCAAGATGTTTCAGGTTGATTACTTACTCAACGAGAGCGTACTATAACCAGATTAAGGAGATCACAGAATCACAGAATAGTAGGGGTTGGAAGGGACCTCTGTGGGTCATCTAGTCCAACCCTCCTGCCGAAGCAGGGTCACCTACAGCAGGCTGCACAGGACCTTGTCCAGG
>Ga0065711_1032988_pt1 | contig 26297 bp, 12 predicted proteins | sample Hoacrofraction12_FD_59098 | JGI IMG/M metagenome (GOLD analysis project Ga0065711, IMG submission 59098) | Hoatzin crop microbial communities from Cojedes, Venezuela - Epithelial fraction 12 v2 (version 2) | ecosystem: Host-associated > Birds > Digestive system > Esophagus > Crop | place... | reverse complement strand
ACGCGGTGCTGTGCCCCCTGCTCTGGGTGACCCTGCTTGGGCAGGGGGTTGGGCTGGGTGACCCACAGAGGTCCCTGCCAACCCCTACTATTCTGTGATTCTGTGATTCTGTGATCTTAAATGGCACTGCCTTCCTCTGCCCTCTCAGACATCTGGAAAGCTGCTTCCTAGTCTTTCTTGTCTGCAGTGGGAGATTTCATCACAAATAAGTGAGGGGGCCTTGAAAAAAACCAGCTACCTTCAAGTAAAGCTATGCTGCTTGTGAACTGGAAGAGTTTCTCTTTTTAGTAGAACAGTCATGTTCGAGGTCTGGAGGACAGGTGTTTGTGGGATTTGGAACTTAATCAGTTCAGGGCTCATAAAATCAGCTGGACAATGTGCCCACGTTCCCCTGGGCCTAGCATCGCGTCCTCATGCCGATACAGCTTTTCAAAACCATCTCTCTTACTATTCTTCAGCCAGGAAAAATTCATTCACTTACATTCGTTTGCCACTGACTGGTCTGGATGTGAATTACAACGTGACTCAGCATTAATTCAGCGGATAAGCTGTTAGGGTATACTGCTTTGAGAGCGAGATCTGAGTGTTGAGCGGCTCATAAGAATGAAATCATGATGTGTCGGGGAAGCAGAAACTCGCTGCAGAAAGAGGTGAAGAAGCTGTGAGATTGCTTCACCATGCCAAAAAGGAAATACTCTTCAATCAGCAAATGTGGCCTGTTGACAAATGTGTAACATCTGCAGTGCTTATGAAGCAGCTTATTTGCTCAGTCATTTTCCTGTGATGTAATTAACCGTTTTGTTTGACGTTCACGAGGAGATTTATTGATGGGCTAGAACATCTTCATTCTCTGACATAGCAAACTCCTCAACAGCTGGCCTGACCTTTAGCCCAGGCTAGAGTTTTGGGAAAGTCTGGTGTAAATGCCCACCATACCAACGGAGCGCGAGGGAACTCGAGAAGTATGAAGACTTGAAAAAATGTCTCATGTGCTCAGGAGTCTTGCTCAGTCACTTCCCTTCGAGCTCTGCTGGGCCAGCTCTACACACCTGGCTCTGTCGGGGTGCGCTCAAAGCAGTCTCATCAGGACCATGTTTTAGAAAAAAATGCAATATGAAGTCAGATGAGCATCATTTATTCTGTCTCTGTCCCCATGAAACAGGAACACCTTGAGCTGTTTGCACTGGTGCTCAGGGTATCCTGCAACTACTCCTTTGCATTGGAGCAATCCAATAATCGTTAACGAAGGCTGTGACTAGGAGGCAGCTGGAATGACGCCTATGTGATCCACACTGTCACTTTTACATAGATGCTCAACAAACTTAAGAGGAAAACAATTCAGGATCATCCCAAAGGAATGAACTCTTTCAAGGATCATGCCCTGGGCAATTAGCTGAATTTTGCAGATGGGATCAGCCCAATCTCCCGGCCAGACTTTTCCGGCTACGGGGAGATTCCCCTCCCGTTTCTAACTGACACAACCAGTTGGTCACCCTTGATCATTAGTTACTGGTGTGAGATAGGGGAGGCTGACTAGTCCTCTGCCAGTCAGCGTGATGAAAGGCCATAGGCATGCTCTCCTCTTGCGCTGGTGCCTCCTGGAGTAGGGATAAGAAAGGGAGGCAGATCAGATAATTCCCTTATGCCAGTGAGTATGAATCAGGGAAGCTGAAGGAGAAGGAGTAACTTTAAAAGCATTTGTCCGTGATGAGGTTAGTGTGTCAAGAGGTCTATCTGATGACACAAAGAGAACAATACCGTGTGTTGTAACGTAAGGAAAATGTGCAATCTGCACAGCTCATCCTGCCGCTCTGCGTGGAGGATATTTTTAGGAAGCTGAAGGAAGGCCCAGCAACATTAACCTCTCCTTGGCACTGGCACGGTAGGCCTGGCCCTTGCTCCCACGAGGTGAGGGTTGTTGCAATGGATGATTAAGGTGCTTCCAGCAGACAAGTAGCAGAACTGATGAAACTGGTTTTCAATGGACGTGAGTTTTGTGATTAGATTCTCTGATGTCTAATTCGGTGCACAATCCAACCAGGGAACTTCCCCCAGTTAAGGCGCTCACGACTTCTCTTTCTCCCTCTGCCTTAGGTTCCCTAGCATGCTATGAAAGTGCATTATGTGCGTATGCTGCAGTCTTTTCCTCACTGTGAGCACAATGGCAATGTCTACACCCACCCGTAGACTTTCAGAAAACATCTAGAAAGTGAGTATCTTTGATCCTAATACTTTGAAAATGGCCAACACTCAGAAGCTGCCAGGGGAACAGAGGAACACAGAACAATCAAGGCAGCTTCATCAGATAAGAGACTTTATTTGCTAAGAAAACCAGGCTAGGTGCTGCCAAACAGATATGGATTTCAGTACTGTTCCACTCCCAGGCGGTCATCCAAATAAAGTAATCATATTTGCAAAATAGCTGTGCGGACAGAAAATCCCCATGCTGTCTGTGGCAGCTACAGACATGCAGCAGTGGTCGGGTGAAAGGACGCCCAGCCATTCCGGACCTATTTAAATGTGCCTGTACTGAGGAGATGGGGCGGAGGTGGATACTCAGATGAGGGCAAAAATGCTGAAATGCTGCTGCCACTCTCACAGTGAGGTGAGAATCGCTGTCAAGCTGGTGCTCTCCCTCAGTTTGTCCTTCACAGAAGGAGAAGCGAGTGCCCCGGTAGCCGGAGGACTCCGAAGGTCACAGGAGGTGTGCTGGGGCAGCCACATCTGCTCTTTGCTCTGCCAAACCGCTTTGGAAATCTGCCCGCTTTGCTTCTCTGTTGTGAACTTTCCGATCTCCAGCCTTTTTTGACCGATGGAAGCGTGAGGAAGCGAGGAGCGAGCCTTGTTTCCCTACTGCGGCAGCAGAATTTTTGGGGGCAGTGGCCTTGTGGCCAGGTTTGTGTTAAGGCAGTGTGTGTGTGCCCCAGACGGGGACAGGCGCCTCGGTCCTAGGCACTGTGCAAGTGTGGACCGAAGGGGTCGTTCTGCCCCAAAAAAAGCTTCCCCTGCTGAGTCACAACGATCCCTATGGACTGGGAAAGGCAGTGTCAGGCGTTGCAAACACCAGATGCTGTAGTGCATCTGCAAGACTGACTGCACGTCTGCAGGGTGGATTCGTTACTGGAACAGCTAGGCAAATTGCACGGCAAGTTCTGTAGACACTGCAAGTTCCACCTTCCCAACACCTTCCCTTTTGTTAAGGAGGATGTCCAGCCTGGTCATGTTTTTCACAGGGGCTGGGAATTAACTTTACGAAGCTATCACAAACGGCAGCATGACCAGTGTTTACTTAGGGGAGGGTTTGCCTACGGCACAAGCTAGCGGCAGGCTGGTCGGGGCTGAAGCAGGTAGAGCTGCCCTTGCTGCACCCACAGCCGACCCCCTCCTGCTGCGTTTTCATGGAGAACGTTTCAGAAGAGTACACTGTGCAAACAGTGATGCTCCTTTGCCGTAGGGGGAATGACAGAGCCTGTCAGTAGACAGAAGAGCCCCTTAGGCTTGAGAAACCTGAGACAACCACACAGCTTCGTGTTTAAACTAGCGTCAGTCTGTTGTCAGCGATGAAGTTACGCTCTCTGGCCTCCATGCCACGCAGACCGCAGCTGGCTGGCTTCCTTCCACCTAAGCAGCTCGGACTCGCTCCCTGCCCTTGGCCTCCGAGGGGTCTGCCAGGAGTCAGGGTTGCTTCTCAGCCTCTCCAAGTGGCAGCCCTGGCTCATGTCAAGCACAGCAAGAGGGTGGAAGGGTAAAATGTGTTCTCGTAACCTTGCTAAGAAAAGGTCCAAGCCATGTATGAAACCCGTCCTTTTCCTCATTTCGAAAGGAACCAGAAACTGGCACAACCATTTAGGGGGATGTGTGGGGAAGAGTTGGTTCATTGCTCCACGGCCGGTTGTCTCTAGCCCACTTTTCAACTTCTAGGTGACTGCAGTGAAATGGCAGGGAGGAAAATGGAGCCCTGGTGCTTTTCACGTCAGCTTCCCTAATAATTTCATTTCCCTGCGAATGGGACCAAATAAAAGAGGCGCAGTCCCACTGCTCACGGCCCAGGGCTCCCATTCAGGCACAGGAATGCTGAGGACGGTAGTGTGGGAACGGTGAGACTGCATCTACGGGCACATGCAAGCCCTTAACTAAACCGACAAGATGTGATGTGGTAACATCTTTTATGTTAACACGTGGAAACAGACACCAGGCAAGCGTACCCAAACATCTATTTTTTAAAAAGCAAGACTCTGTAAGTAATAAGAGCAAATGTCTTAATTAGGAAACATATATAATAATGAGAACATTAGAAAAAAATCTTCCATTTGATTTACAGGAGCTCATTACAGCTAGTCTGGTTGTATGATGATACCCCTACACAGCAATTACACGCATATAACTAAGAGGGTTTCTTCAACATTTTGCAAAATGAGTAGATGAATAGAAATTGTATGGTCTCACCATGATGACGTTTAAATACTAGCGTTTAAAAGTGGTTTAGATCCCCCTTCTTTTTAATTTTCTGCTGGACAGAAATATGAAGAGCGAGGAAACTGCAGATACACAATTCCAAAAGGAATCTGGACTAGAATAAATAAACGTCCATCAACACAACAGCACGCTCGCTTATGTATGACTTTATATAAATTACGACATTATGCCATACACAAAAAGACACCACATGTCTAAGGCTGCAGGGAGCAAAACCCTCGTGGCGTGGCGATGGCGGCTGGCGCTCCGCTGGTCCCCATGCACCCCGTTACTCGCCTGCCCCGCGAACGCTGCGGCTGCGAGACTCTGCGCGGCTGTCAAGGCAGTGTGCCAAATTTTGTTGTGAAGCAGCGAAAAAGCAGTTTTCTGGGAGCTTTTAAAGAAAATTAGATGTAATTTTTCCGAGCTTTATTTACAGATAGGTTTAGTTCAATCACGCCCGAGGCGCTTGCTTTTGTAATTAGTTTTGGTGTGAAATACAACTTTGCATGTCCTTTTGTTGCAGCCGATCCTTTTTCTTTCTTCCAGAGGTGCTTGTGAACAGGAGTGGAGTCCAGCAAATCAAGTTGTTCGTGGGTCAGGCTGTGTCCATGTGTCCTGCCCCAACAACTCAAATGCCTGCTGTATCCCTAAAGCTTCTAGGTCAGTTTTTTGGCACCGCATGCCACATACTGCTTTGGTTTAGGACATGTTTATGGCTACGCAGGAGTTTGAGATTTGTAAGTGTGTTCTTAGATCTCTCTCCCCTGCAACTTTCTAATCTTTATTAACTTAATAAATATTTCTTTGCTGTAGAATATACATCTGAAAATTTAATTGCTAGTGCAAAAGCAGATAAAACCAGTCAGATTTCGGTGAAACATTCCTGGTTTGTGAAGAAGAGATCTGCTCATGAATCATTATTAGGATGGATTGAAACTAAACATGTTATAGTGACTGTTTTGAACTGGCTTGACTTGATTTTCCAGGGAAAAATTGACATTGTTTCCTTATAAGAAAACTGTCAGCACAGAGGCAGCTTCTTGCAACTGAAGTATGTAGATTATATTTACCTTTTTTTAGAGACAAGCCAGGTAATCGTTGTGTTATAATGACACTAACAGGACAGAACAGCAGTTAACTGTAGGTAAAACTATACTGCCAGGGATGCCGAGATGGAAAGCAAAATAAGGTGACTTTTGAAATTACAAGGATCACAGTGCAGTGATCCCATTAGAAGATTTACTGTCTGGAAACACAGCCAAGCGTGTGAATCCATCCTAGCCAGAGCTTAGTTAGGTGGCAACCTGGTGGTGCACAGAGACTGGCTCCGGAGCCTGGTCGCCTGCAGATCAGACAGTTCATACGGCCGCTGGCTTCGTCTCTCGGGAGATCAGCCATGCGGGAAGTTTGTCTGTCATAAGCCAATGGCGATTGCCCCATGTAATCAGGAAATATCTAATGACTAATTTGCACCCCTTTCCAGTTGCAGTTTGGTAATGACGTCTTTGGAAGCTGTTGGCTTGTAGCTTGGTCTTAAAGGAAATTACATGATCAAGACATCGCTCTGTCCTGCTCCGTCATTCCCCCCTCTCTGGAATTTCACCTCTCCAGTAAAGTTTGTATCACTTAGCCAGCTTCGGAAAGGTTTGACAAAGGGCTGTCAAGGGATATCAGCCAAGTTAGTAGGAGGTCGTGGAGAGTCAGCGTTGGATGGAGGGACAGAAAGCACCAGACCAACACTGCAGCTGAGGGAAAATCTATAGCGTGAGCTGTGCCCTTTCCCCCTTGCAAGCTGGCTGGTCCAGATGTTCCTGCGAGCAGCCAGTGCGTAGCTTGGAGTTAGCGACCTCCTGCACTGTCTCTTGTCCAGCTGTTTAGGTATGATCAGAAGGTGAAAAGCGCTGAGGAAATGTGGGGTGGCTTACATGGGCTTGGGGGGAAGTGGAGAGGTCCCCAGAGAGGCAGCTGTGGACTGTGGTCTGCTAGAGGGCGTGGGGGTCGTGCGGGGGTCCGGAGGGTGTTACACGGAGCAGGCTGGAAGAAGCATACACCTTTAAATCTGGGCCTGTTACCTTCCCGGGAGTCGTATGCCATCTCTCTTTTTTTTAGTTGAGAACTATGTAATTATTTTTAATGAAAATGAATTCTCCACTGATGTGTACATGAAACTGTGCGTAAAGCTGATACATCATGTAACTTGGGCTTGCGTCTTCAAGACAAAACTTTGTAGTAGAGGTGCTCTTCCAGGCTCTATTTTTGCAGCCTGACTCAGCCTTGTGAGTAGTAATAGTAGTAGTAGACCCCAGTAAGTAGTGTTGTGTGGTTTTTTTGAAACCAGTAGAGTGGCAGCTGAAGATGTTGGAGCTGGCGAGAGACAGGGGCATGCTTTCCTTGAACACTAGAGAAATTTCTTAAGAAAACCGTAAGAAATACAGCTGCTGAGAATGGACAATTGCCCACAGGTGCTTAGGGGCAACCACGAAGCAGAAGAGCTGGACACCTTCCCTGGGATCCCTTGAGGGTAAAGGGCTGGAGCCACCATTCCCTCCAGGCCATAGCACCACGAGCATTGTGCTGCGAGTCCCCGGTGCGGCTGCCCCAGGGAGGTGCCATGTTCTTTGCAGGACAACAGTAATGAACACAGACTTTTATTTGCATATGTGCATTACTGTGCTGACAGGAACACACACACCTGAGTGACCTTAATCTATGGGAATCGGGTGCTCTATTCCCCCTGCATAGACCTCCGTGCGTCCGTAGCTGGTTTTCTCCTAAATATAGCCCTCACAAGCTGAACAGCAAAACTGAGGCTTACACTGTACTACCAGGAAGAAAGATTTGCCCAGCTGTAACAAGCTGAGGCAGTAAACAGTTAGCACGATGTGCAGGTCGTTGAAACTATCATTAGCAGATCCAGCTCTGAATAAACGTGGAGAGCAGATCTGTTGAGTAAGAGATTGTCACTCATACACGGTCAGATTACGTGTTGTTCTTGGACAGTGCACATGAGTAAGGGCAGTTTACGTGGCAGTGCTTGGTTTGATGCTTGGATGACTCTTCACAAGATCTGAACCGTCAGACTCATTCCAGAGTGGTTACTGCTGAGGAAATTCCAGAAGAAGTCTCCGGGGGTCTGAAGCGTGAGGCTGTTTTGGACGCGGAGCAGCAAAGTGTGAAACTCGGCGGTCGGCTCTCCCGCAGAGGCATGTGCTGAGAGGAGCAGTAGTCAGAGAGGTTGTAAACGTGCCGAGTTGTGGTAGGACATTACAGAGCTTGGTCCCGTGAGTCAGCACTTGCGCAAACAGGCCTGGCACAAGGGAAACGGGTATCTCTGCGAGTGTTTCAGAAGGCAAGGGCATCTGCCAGAGCAAGGCTTTGTACCTGCAGGCTTCCACATAGCCTCTAGCTACCTTCCACGTCAATGTGGGTAGGGTCTCCTCAGTCCAGATGACAGCAGCAACAAGGCTGAGCTGTAGATGGACTCTCCTGGATTCTACCCTTTCCTCTGGCTCCCCCCACTGCCTTTGGCACATTTCCTTTTAAAGCAAGGAAAAGATGGTGAACATCACGTCAGCCAGAGTTAGAAAGCCGAGTTCTTCCCTGCCTGCTGCCATATCTCTTTCGTTATCGATGAGTCTGTCATGCATTGGCTGCAGGTGGTACAGATGTGCTGGAGTGAAGTTTAAATGAGTTATCATGAGCGGTGGTGTCAGTATAGCTGCGACAGAAGTCACCAAAGTGCTTGTATTTGCCTCGCTGAAGTCACCATGCAAGTTACCCACCTTGCTTAGGTTCTCTGGTAGGAGCTGCTGTGTGAAGATCCTCTGAAATCCCTCGGTGTCCGTAGCGTGGGCCTCAGGGCTACCGGAGCGTAGAAAGCCGTCCCAGCTTAGGCAGGCCCTAAGGAAATGCAGGCAGAGCATTGCTAGCCACAGGACTGAATCCTCTGTGTGTTATCTGGTCGTGAATTCATGAAGTGCAGGAGGTGATTCCGTTGCTGTGCCGCACGCTTTGGCTGCTTGCCTTTCCGCAGCGGGTATTTGGCCTGGCATCTGTCGTGGGAGCAGCCGTTCACTGGAGGCAGGCCCAGGAAAGCAAAGCAAGAGACAAGCTCTCTTTCATTTCCGCAAGTGAGGAATTTTCCTGACTGCACAAAAATGAGTTTGGACAATACGTCCCAGACAGAAACCTTAGGTCAACTGTTTAACATCGCCCAGAAACCATTTCACATGGGCAGTCTTGGGAAGGGCAGGGGTGTTCCCTGACAAGTCAGGTGTTTCCTCCAGCGCTTTGATTAGGAATGAATTATGTTCGGATTCGTAGAGAGAGCTAGAAAAATGTCAAGTCACTGCTACCCACCAGTGTCTGCAGTTAGAGGGTGTATACTGCTGATGTCCCTTCGTTTCCTTATTATGATGTGACCTTTTTTCTATGCCCGTACTGCATTTCATAGTATTTCCTAGCTAGGATAGGGTGCTGTTCCCTAGCACCTATGACTCCTCCTGCAGATCTGCCCCTGTCCTGAGGTACAAACATATAAACATCTCTGCTCTCAGAGAGCCGGTACTGTGGCTTTTCAGTCTCCGGGAAGATTTGCTGGAGGTTGTAGCCAAATGTCAATACCATGCTACAATTCTGTGCAAAATATGTTTTATGTCAATCAGATGTTATATTTCCTTGAATTTCCTTGTGTGTTTGTCTAGGTTTGAACTGTTTCCAGTCCATATGCCCTTGTAAATAATACCTGAAAATGTAAGAAACACAAGGGTCCCACTGTTCAACTTGTGCCACAAGGGACCTCAACGCAGTTTTGTCAGCTGCATCGTGGCACACATCACACGTTGTTGTGCGCTCATTTCTTTAATACCTTTTCAGATGTTACCGTTTGCATTTAAAATGATGTTCTGTAGCAAACGATGGTCAGGGTTTTCTTATCTGTCTTCCTGGATCATCACCGAGTTTTAACATTCTGGAGTCATTAGGTCTCTCTTTTTCCCCTCAACAGAGTTAGAGGTTCTCCTTTACCTGTGCTCACTGGTGACAATAAGAGCATGAACAAACACACTGTTAATAGCTGGAAAGGAATGTGTTTGCATTAAGCATTACCTTAGCAAATGTAAAGGGTGGCTTTGACATCAGTTTGTTTGTTAATCATTTCTCCATTTTTCAGTTTCAAGGGCCAGCTTACCTTTCCTGCAATTCCGAATGGGATAGGAGTTATTGCCATACTGTGACCTCACTTCGTGGGACTCCTGGACATACAAAAATTTCAAAAAAGCACATAAATTGACTGGCTGGTGGTGGGCTGACTGGTTCTGGTATTCTGTACCTAACATATAAGGGCAAGAGAAGCTTCATTTTGAGGACAGGAGTAAATTGTTCGAGCAACTTGTTCTTACCCCCACTGAGGGGGAGGAATCCCCAGGCTTTCTCGTGGCAGCTGTGATCCTGGATAAAGGTTACCATTGGCTGACTCCTTCCACCCCCACATAGCTCTTCAGCTGATAAGCCTTTGAGGTCATCAGAACTCCTGGAAGGCATAAAGAGCTCTTCTTGGCATTATCAGCAGCTGAAAATGCTCTGTGTTTTATGATGTCCCGCAGGTTTTTGCCCTTGGATCTGTAAAAGCATCAGGAGCAGCTCTTTATGCAGAAGGTGGAGTGGATTTCTTGCTGTGGACTGTTAGGTCCTTGTCTGCTGGAAGTGGGTAGGTTTTCTGATTGCTGGGGCAGGTCTTGGTCCTGTGATATAACCGTACTGACCGTGCAGCTGGCTGCTGCTGCTTGTCTGCCTGGCTCTCGCAGCTGACAGCAGGACTTGTGCTTTGCCAGGGCCTTGTCCAGGCATGATGCAGCGTACCCTGTGAGAGCTGGTGGTTGTCCCAGCGGTGTTACCTAAGCGTGGGAGAAAGGGTGCAGAGCCAGCAATGTGCTGCCCTTGTGCTGATACTTTTTAGGTAGTAATATTTTTCAGTGGTGGGTAGAGATACGCAGGGCTCCCCAAGGAGCATGATCAAAACACTAATAATAAGTGTGGGGTTTTCTAAGTGTAGAAGCTTAAAACAGTATTTTCAGTTCAAGCTGAACAGCTCGTGAGTAGTAAAATGCATGTTTCATTTCAGGGCATTGTTAACTAAACCAAGGTTTTTGCTTCCCAAGGGGACCCCTCAAAGAAGCTGTAAAAACAAAGTCCTCCCATCATTATACTTTAAGCCTGATAGCAAAGATTTCCCTTGACTGGGAAACAAGCTGTTTCAAAATAAATACATAAAAAGTTGTTACATTGGCAAATAGCTGGAAGTAAGGCAAATACGAGTCTCTTAAAAAATGAACTGTTCACCCAATAAAAAAACTCAGCCAAGAAAAAACCCTCCCAAACGTGGGTTAAGCCCATTTCAATCCAACTAAGTTTTCAGGTTCAGTGGAGCTGAGTAACTTTTGAGGGTGTGCTTTGGATAGTTGTGGTCTTTTGGTTGAAGTGATGACATCAGTTGAGACAGCAGTGACACGAGACTGGTGACCACATGAAAATGGGAACACTCGTTGCAATCATCACAAAATCTTTGAAGTCTTCTCGTATGACACCCGCACTTTAATCTTCTATGTTACTTTCATTGGTTGTGTTGCAATGGAGGAAAAATGAAGAAGTCATACTTGGCTTACACCCTAGGAGATAACAGAGCTGCCGTCTCAGGGAATACCCCCTTAAAGCACTTCCTGTGCCACGTGCAGGTTCATTCTTCAGCACACCTGGACTCTGTAGTAAAATTGATTATATTGTTCCTGGCAACAAAAAGAGCCTGCTATTTAGTTGAAAGGAAGGAAGGAAAAAATAATATTGATAGGTTTGCTTAATTCTCAGGGGATAATCCAAAACAGCATACAAAACAGCAGGAGGGACATGTCTGTGTTGCAGCTTGTTGAAGTGAGGTGTTTAGAGAAGGAGGTGTTTAGAGGAAAAAGATAGATAACTTTTTTGATAAATGTAATCACCACTGAGGTTACTGTCAGTGGTTATCTTCATCATTATCTTGTATTTATCTCTTTTTTTTCTTCTCCTTTTTAAAATTTTCAGATTGCTTGACTTCAGATAGCCTAAATACACACAGGGTGCAGGAATATGCAAGGAGACCGTGCTAAAAATTACACCAACAAATGCGAGCACACCCTTTTTTCTTTCTTAAAATTGCTAGTGAGTGCTGGTGTCAGGAATACACAGAGAGCAGAAGAGTAAGCAAGCTAGACAGATTCTTTAGAAAACAGGCTACTGAAAAAAGCAACTTCTGATTTGCTTGAAATGCAGCATTTGTACCCTTGGTTTTCTTCTAAATAGTCGAAATTCCCATAAAATTAAATTGATTTGGACATTGACTGAAAAGAATCATTTCGCTTCTCTCCAAATACTGGTTTGCTGTGAGATCAGAGTAGTTTAATTTGGATGAACAGTTTGCCATCAGCATTTGAACATATGCTTGAATTTAACAAAATAATTGCTTTCCAGCGAAGTGTTTCTGTTTGTCTGAATCCTCGTTTTTCTGGTGGAGCACTGTTCCACCAGCGCCCTTTCCAGCTGGACAGCCCTGCCTTGTGTTCCTGGTGCGCATCATCTGAAGCAAACTGTACTCCCTGCTTCTCACTGAGAACTCACTCTTGCAGGCCTTATCGACGCAGCATCACCTATTTGCATAGTGATTTTACTATCAGAAGATATTTGCATGCTCTCCTGCTGCTTTTCCCCCAAGCAGGAACAGCGTTGCGAGAATTTTTCAACAAGGAAATTATTGTATAGCATTCGGCCTGCCAACAGGTCAAGCATATGCAGATAAATTTACATCTCTTTGCCGTGTTTCTTACTCAATCTGGTCTCCTGCTGACTGTGGTGAAAGATTTGGGTATGCAAAAAACACTTTTTTTTTTTTTTTTAGGTGTTAACTAGGAGTGGGTGAAGCTAGAGTCTTCAGTATGAACCAGCTGCAACAATGCCTGTTTTCTTTGGCTCTCCTTTTATTAAAATGGTGTTCATGGGGAACAGTGCTTACGTAAATTCCTTTTTTTTGTAGAATGACGGGCCTTGCTGTCAGAGCTGAAGTACCAAGCAGAGAAAGCCCAGAGGGGACCAAGAGAGAAGCAGGAGTTAGGGCAGCCTTGTGCACTCTCCCTCTCACGGCAGGAGCCTGAGGACACAGGGCCCCCACCTGTCCTAGCTTTCTGGAAAAGGAATTAGCAGATAGTGAGGAGCTGACAGAATTTTGACAACAGGAATTCAGTGAGTCAGCAAACACATCTTTATTGGCGTGAGCAGTGGTCTGCTGCTGGCGATGTCTGGATTAGTCAGCCAGGAACCAGCCTGGATTGTTTGTGTCTCAGTTATTGATAACTCAAACATACAGCTTTCAGAGCATGAGACTTCTTCACAAATCACTGGCTCTTCGTTATTCGTGTTGGGTGGCTAAGGTGCCTTTCACACAAAGACAGGACACCTGCGTGGACAACCCCTCCTTTTCAGTGAGAGCAGCTGAGCTGCGTTACCTACCAGTTAGCACTGTGGAGGCTGATGGTGCAGCAGTTCTGGGGGAGGTACAGGCTACAGTTCAGACCCTTTCAGTGAAAGAGAACAGAGCCCGTGTGCTCACAGTGGACTGTGCTTGATGTTCAGCATGCCCTTCTGCTTCCAGGTACAATATGCTGTTGACAAACTTCTGCCAGACCCCACGTGGCACAGTGAGGTGCAAATTAAATTTTGACTCTGGTGTTCTGCTTGCAAATATAGTGAACATTTGTTCTGATTTGGCAGGAAGAAGGAAGTAAAAGTGTATAGAGTGTATTCTGATTTTATTTGCACCCATTTTATGCTTGTATTGTTATGTTTTGGTGCTGGGTGAAGCCCAAATGCAAGCTGTCCCAAGGCATGGTTTCTGTCCTTACTGTCTGATGTTCAGTAAATTATTGTTCTTAGAAGCAAAGACATATGCTGGTTCCTGCACCTGTGTTTCATTCTGCAGAGGGAGGTGCTTCACCCTCCCCAAGATCAGTTGAGCTTTTCCAGCAGCTGCTTCAAGCGTTGACATGCAGGCATGGGATGTGTTTTATGAAACTAGAATCCTTTCACTTGCTGAAATACTCTTGACACTTGTTTAGGTACCTAGATCTCCAGGTCTGACCAATAACTTCTTTACAGGGCCATCTGCTACTGTCCCGGCAAGATGACGTTTTGGAGGGTCAATGCCGGACTGGTTTGTGAAGCAGTCAGCACAGCAGTGCTGGTTAGGCAAGGTGCAGGCGCCACCGCCATCGTGCTTGGGTTTGTGAATAATACTGGGACCACAGCATTGTAGTTTACAACTTATCGAGATGTTGTCCCAAGATTTTGGTGGGAGGAGGTATGATGTATCCTGACCACGAGGGGTTTTTTTCTATGCAAAAAGTGACAAAAAGGTTAATAACTTCTAGAAGCTTCTGGTGGGTGAAATTATTTTGTGGAGGAACCTCAGACTTGGGCTTTAGGTTGTTCAATCAATACTGTTCGTAACTGTAGGCAGTAGCATCTACATCAGATGTGACAGAAATTTGGAAACATGGGCAATTCAGGTTAGGAGCTCTTTTTGCCAATAAAACCGCTGAATAAGTATACTGTTGCCACTTTACTTTTTCACTCAACCAGTGTAATAGTTTTGCAATAAAAGCAATTCCAAAAGAATTCTTGCATAACAGGATGAGAAACCAAAAAACTGCACCTCTGGACTTCTGTGGAGACTTGGCCTATCCTATATAGCTTCAAATTCCTTCTTGTGGTTGGAAATCCCCATCTCACTGATTATTCTTCTGGGGTAAATTACTTATTTTTTTTCCCTAGTTGTGGTGTCTCTCACCAGCGATTTAGATCTGGTAATTTCTAGGCCAAATGAAAATTTACTGTCCCCCACAGTTTTGAGGGGGAGGTCAGTTTGCCCATCTCCTCTTTGATTTCTGCTCCCTTCTGGAACCGGCAAGCCTGCAGCTAGCCTTCCCCTCACAGCAGAATTGTAATGTTTGCTGTTCAATAAAAGAAATATTTTTGCCTCTAACCACACACATCTTGCAGTTTTCTTTGGAAGACTTCCAGCCCCTGTTTTAGAACATCATAGCTTATTTTGAACCTTCTCCGTCTCTTGGATTTCATAGTCTCACTTTCTTTTGACTTTAATTCCTTTCATCTGTTTTCTCCCAGCCCCTCTCCACCCCCACCCACCCCCACCATCTCCTTCACTCACTTCATCTTGTTCCACCAGCAATGCCGTTAGCTTCTTTGCAAGCTGATGCTACTTGTTGTACTGCTGTCATCCTTTCTTTTTATTGGTGGTTAATCAAAATTTGGGGGTTCAGTGTGCTTCAGCCAGAAGAAAAGATTTGTTGATGGAATTAGATGTTTTTCATGTAACCCCATGTATTTATTATAATGGACAAAGCATTCCTTTCTTAAGCAGCCATGCCCTAGCTGCAGTTTCCCTGCTTCAATTCCTTTTGTCTAGCGTCTGGCAAAAGCCTTGTCTTGGTGATTTTTCTGCTGCAGTAACTGCACCTGCACCAGGCTCTCGTGTTTGCGAGGTTCTTGTGTGCTTGCCCGCCTGTGGTGCCTGCCCAGTTTCCGCACGGGCTCCCGTTCTCCCACCGATGTCCGGCCAGGCAGCAAGTGTTCCTGCAAAGCCGGGTGCTGGGTGGCCAGGCAGCAAGTGTTCCTGCAAAGCTGGGTGCTGGGTGGCCAGGCAGCAAGTGTTCGTGCAAAGCCGGGTGCTGGGTGGCTCCCATGGCCGTTGTCCCCGCAGCCGAGCTCAGCCCGGGGGCTGTGGCAGCCTGTCCTGCCTGGGGCATGGTGGAGTGACCTGCATGGGCCCGTTGTGCAGCTTCAACTGGACACTGGCAAGGCTCTTGCTGAGTCACGGGAGGATTGTACGCGCCTAAACCAACTTTTTGTTTTGTTGTCTTAGTGGTCTGACCTTAATCTGAGCCACAGACCCGTTCTCTGAGGCCTGTCTTTGAGCCTTTCTTTTTGATGGTGTTTTCTGGGTGTTTCTGTGTTCTGGCGTCCTGTATTCGGACTGCACAATGTGAGAGGCAGAGATCACCCGATTACCTACGTAGTTACGCCCTGAGCCCTGCGTAGTCTGGAGGTGTTGGCACTTCCCACCCTGAGCCTGGAGATGTGACTGCTGAACTCCAAGTGGTTTGCCTCTGAGAGAGGATGGACAACATCTTGCTGTCACCACCTGCTGCTGCCTCTGGTCTGTGCGTTTGCTTCAGCAGGCACGAGTTTCCTGCCAGTGAGGAGAAGCCATTACACCAAACCAAACCCCCTGAACGTCTCCAGCCGAACAGTGGCTTACCAGCACCCTGCACTGGAGCGGGCAATCTCCGAGGGGTTTCCTGCTCTCCATCAGAGAAACAGCAACAGCAGAGCAGTTGGGGTGCGCAGGGCTTGGCAGGGGATCGTCAGCAGAGCGGTCAGTGCACGGGGTGGAGTGGCAGGCTGCTGGGTGGAAGGGCTATGTGCTGTTTAAGCTATGGTGGCACATTGTCATGTATTCTACAGGCTGTCCTCTCTTCAGTTGTACAGGTCATTTTTCGTTATGCACCATTTTGAGAATACCAACCACTTGTTCTAGGCAGTCTCTCTTGCATAATTATTCAGAGAAAGGTAAGTAAGTGCGAGTGAGGGCTCTTTCCTGTGTCACTTCTGTTTATTCTCTCTCTATTTCGCCTGTATTTTCCTTGAAAGTCAGATTCCATCTTTTTCCTGGATGACACAGGGGGACTTTGAGAATGAACTTCCAAAAATGGGAAGTTTTCCAGATTTCATTTCTCAGGGACATACTAATAAAAGGTTCCCATAACATATGGAAAATAAGAAGCTGCCTGCCTCTGCAGAAGTAAGAGCAAGAAGCGGTCAGCTTCCCTGCTTAGTTCCAGTGTGGGGAACGGCGCAGAAACTTGAACTTCTCAGCTGCAAGATCTTCGCAGTTTTTCGTGCTGCGTGCTGGGTAGATCCTGAAGCACCTGTGAAGCCTGAAGCAAACAGCTGTATTCCCCCAAAATTTGTATCTCCAAGATGCTGGCAGCTTCCAGTGAACGGTGTCTTGCCAGGAAGAGTTGGGCTACGCTCTTTTTTTGAACTGCGGAGTTCATAGCTGGAGAACTGTGGGTGCTACTGAAACGAGTCATGGATGCACACTAACAGACACGGCTGCCAAACCCTCAGTAGCATGGCGTCTGCAGCAGTGACCTGAGGAGGGGTGACAGCAAACCCGACGTGGCTCAGGGAGTTTCAGGAGGACAGTGACAACTGCAGCCAATTGCATTTTCTAACCAACGCGATGAACAGATGTTTTAGATGTTCCTGTCTCAGCAGATAGAAATTAGATGCAGATGATATGAACATGGACTAAAAGCTCTCTGTTGCAGAGTACTAAAAAAAAATTGGTTTATCTTCTCTCTTCCAGATGCAAAACGTAACTGAGTGCAATCATGAGATCTTTAGTGATCTCAAATATTCCACTTTGGAGTAAGTACACAGAATCTGTGTTTCCTTGTATCATTTTTGATCTCTAGCAATGCTGCCAGTTCTGTGTCACTTACAATCTTTTCACCCCATAGGACCTCAGAAAAACAAAAGATCAGTTTTTAAGAAGTTTTCTTCTGTTTTCAGAATGCCTTCTTCTGGAGTTCTAATCTTACGTGGTTACTTATAAAACTGCTTTTACATTTGTTTGGGGGTTTTTTTTTTAATCAAATAGATGGGCCAGGTCTGAGGGGTTTCTAGGACCCGTCTCGTTTAGTCAGATCTAAAAGCAGGATTTTCACAATGTCCCAGATTTTAGGCCTCATTTTGAGGTGCCCAACTGTCCCCTTTCACAGACACCAAGTTCACATGCTCAGGCTTCTTTCCAGCACCAAGGGAACAAGTTCTTATTTGTATTCCTGCCCTCAAAAGACCAGTTTCCCTCCATAGTTCATTGTAGAACCTGTAGTTAACCTAGTGAGACCTGCAGATAACCTCATCACTTTTTGTGCCAAGTGAGAGACCTAAATTCAGGGTTCAGGGAGGTGAATTTAGGAAACGGGAGAAAGTTGCAGTGAAGTCAGATATTACTTTGATGAAATTGTTTTTGCTTACAAAGAAAGTACAAAGTCATTTTTGCCTGGATGCTAGTAGCAAAAAATTTGTTTACACTGCTTTTTCCAGAAGCAATTTGCCCAGAGTGTCCCTAGTGTTTTCTGAGGAACATATTCTCAGTGCTTTTCTTGGCTGAGTGTACATGTTTGTTTATATTCTGCTCCATTTCCGTCTCCAACCTTGTCTTCCCAGTATGTGGGAAAGAGATGTTTTCCAGCTTGGTGCCTGATCCTGTTCCCTGCATGTCCAGGTTTCTTTCCCATGGAGACGAGGAGGATATGGCAGGGGATGATGAAAATCCAGGTGTCCTGACAGGGAGCTGGGATGGAGCCGGACCATTTGTGCAGCTCCAAGAGTTGGGGAGTGCTCTCAAAACCGTCATTTTAGGTGGAGCTGCTGGCTGTGAGTATTACCCAGTCTGGCTTACGGCGGTCGGTGGCATCCCTTTACTTGTGTCTGCTTTGCACAGGTCTTGGTTTTGCCCGGTGAAATGGGCTTTTGTTGTGCTGCTATTTTTTTCATCTGGAAAAGGTATTAGTTGTGCATAAAAATTTTACTAATGAAGGACAGTGATTGTATCTATTAGTTTCAGTAGGATTTAATCTTAACCCATGATGCTGTATATGCTGTATTTACTCACTGTCGTTGTCCTCTGAATCAGCGTCTGTGGTGGTGCAGCCCCCCCGCCGGGCCACCTGGCGACCTTGGCATACGCCAACGTGGTGACTTGGCTTGGTTACAGCAGTAGTGAGTTGGGGTGACTTGGAGCTTTCCTTGTCTTGGTTACAAGAGCAGTGAGTTGGGACGATCGGGCACTGCTTCACCGTACCTGAACTCCTGCTGCCTGGGTCGTAGCTCTGGTGGGTAGATGCCAGGACTGTGCAGTCTGGAAAGTGCTGGAATTGTACGGTTGCTGCTAAGATGCCAGAATCACCTAACACATACTGTGGGCAGAACAGAATAAAAACCCGACCAAATTCAATGATCTTGTGACCTATAAACAGCGTGCCTAAGTGAGGCCCTTTGGGCTCTCCTGGACTGCAGTGGGCTGTGACCAGGATCTCCCTTCGAGTGGGATACCTCTCAGAGCTAAGTCTGGATCCAGCCAAGCTCTGAGAAGGAGTTTGGAAGCAACGGGGTCCATTCCGAACCTGGTGACTCAACAGGAGGGTCTCCCTTACCCTTTTCTGTCTTTAGTATTTGTATAAATCATTCTAACTCGCTGCTAACTAGGTTTTCCTTTGCATGTTCCACCCGTGTGGTAAGTAACAGAGTGAACCTTGCCATCGAACTAAGTCGCAGTTTTATAAATTCCTGCTAAAACCACTTTTTGCTCACACCTTTGACAGTGATTCTTTAAGCGCCCAAACCACTCATTTGCGACAGTAACTCAGAAGCCACGTGGAGGTGTGCTGGGATCTTGATGCCATCCATCCATCCAATTCTTCTAGTCCTTCTGCCGTTCCTCCTGGTGCATCCACGCCTGGACATTCCCCTTCATTCTCTGTTCAAACTAGCTTTAATGTTGATATCGCAAGCCTGTGCAGCGTGAGGCACCCAGTGATGTAAAGCCACGTGTGCTGAAGAAATCCTCATGCTCATCTGGAGCTCTCTGCAGATTACTTTAAGTTTTTCAGGAGCCGGTTCTCATGTGTTGTTTCTGTGGTGTTTGCAGGGGTAACCACAGCAGCTGTGAGAGCCATTGACGCAGCAGGTAGAAAGAGGAATCCAGTTCCGGCCTTAAGAAGCACTGAGGGTGGAAATATCCCAGAACACACTTGTTTCAGATAGGTAAGTACATACTTGGAGGCTAGTTCTGCTTGGAAGTGAGGTGTCTGTGGATTAAAGAAATCAAGCAAGTCTGGCTCATAAAGCAAGTTTCATTGTTTGAAAATAAATTTTCCAGAAACACATATCATCCAAGGTACTTTGATATCTGCTTCCCATCTCCATAAGGCGGCTAGGTGTGTTGGTAGGCGTTGGACAGGGAGTCAGAACTGAGCTGCTGGGTCTGTTCAGCAGTCTAGCCTGACACTGTGACAACGGTTCTCGCCCGCAAAGTATGGACGCTGGATCCACTTGTCTGGCTCCTCCTCAGGCAGTGCATTTTTCAGCCTGACATGTTGGTATGAGATACTTTATTTCTGGTTTATGGTAATATGATGAGCTGTCAGGATTCCTAATGCAGAAAGCAATTATCCCATCTATAGCTGTGTAGATGGCTGCAGATGGTAGGAGCCTCAGAGTAGCAGAAATATCCATTTGTACGAAAAAGTAGTTGCCGCGAATGAGAGGTTAGGTCACTTAAATGATCGCTCAGAGGTTTTGCAAGAAAAGATTGTACTGAAAATTTAGAAAATGGGATCTGACAAAGTTCATTGGCAAGGTTCACTCTATTATTAAATAACTGCAATACAAACTCAAAGGAGGTTTTGAGTGGAAAATGATTCACACAGAGTAAAAGAAAAGCGTAAGGGGTAAGGGAGACCCTCCCGTTGAGTCGCCAGGTTTGGACTGGACCCTCTTACTTTGTAAACTCCTCAGAGAGGACCCTAGGTGCGGCTGGATCCAGAACCGGCCTTGGACCACAGCGGTTTATGTCTAAGGAATGTGCTGAGTGGCAGTTCAGGGTGTGCTCACAGTTTAAAGAGAGAAAGAGACTCACAGGAATTTAGCAGCTATTAATCACTGGTTAACTTAGCATTTACAGAGTGATTAGAAAGAATTTGCTATTTCGATCACAGTAATAGAATATTCTGTTTTAAATTGATTCATGCACACACATACATGTAATCATAAAAATTCCCCTCGAGTTCAGTGGAATACTCACTTCAAATCGAATGATTTCTCAACGGGCGAAGGTTGAGTCTCGAGGAGATCAGCCTAGGCAGTTCACGAGTTACTCTGAGCGGCATCCCACTCTGAGGGAGCTACTGGGCGCAGCCCGCTGCGGACCAGAATTGCTTAAAGGGCCTTCCTCGCTACCACAGTGTGTTGGGTCTCAAGATGCTTGACTTTAGGCATCAGTAATTTTCCTTCCTGCTCACAATCCACGCGATGCAATCCTGTTATTTAGACAGAAACTATCCCATTCTAGTACTGCCCAGAAGGTACAGTTCTGACATTTACCAGGCGGGTGCGACTCCAGGTATCGGGAGTTTCCGGTGCGGTCAGGGAGCACCTCCTCGGCCCGACTCACTGCTCTTGGACAACGACAAGGAAAGGCCAGGCCGTCCCGATTCAAGGCACACCAGCTCGCTATTCTGGCAGTGCAAGCGAGAACACAGGGTTGGCTGGTTCTGGGGTTGCCAGGGCGGGGGGAGGCTGCACCCCCACAGTGGTGGATAGCTGTTAGCAAGTTTTTGTACCATGGTCCTTTTGCCCAAGGGCCCAGAGTCGCCTTATTTCATGTGAGAGTGTGTAACAGTGCAAGAGAGCTCAGAAGAAGCAGAGCTGCCCCGTCATACCTGTGCTCAACAAATGGCTGTGAGATGGTGTGAAACCAGGGAGGTGGAGGGGAAATTGCTGCCTTGTAAACGAGCTGCTGATTATCAGGCTGGTCAGTCAGAAACGCCTATCCCCGGGGTACTAGGAAGGTATTTTCGGTGTGTTTTGGGGTGCAGCAATCTCTGGACAAATTAGGGGTGAACACGCCGTACTGGCTCTCAGGTTTTCACTTTTTCAGTTATATCTTAGCCTAGCCAACGGGAAAGCAAAAAGTCATTGCTTATAGCACCCATAATATGCAAACTCCTCCCGGGATCCTTGGGCACGAGCTTCTGTCTGTATGCTGCCAACAGGTAATGGAGTAGAGGCACTGGGGTTGTACTCACCCCAGCTTCTCTGCAGTGAATGCAGCTGTGATGCTGAGCAGGATGAGAGCGAGTACAGACTAGGAACCTAGGGCAGGCGATGGTGCTGAGGGAGACAGCAGCACCCTTTGGCTTCTGTAATCACTGCAATAAAGTAGTGCTGCTCGCAGAAGGGAAAGTGCCTCTGGGGAATAAGAAAATGACTCAGATGCACCAGCATCTCGTGACCACCTAGGAGCCGCTCATTACTCTGTGCTTACAAGACCTGTGAACTCACAGCAAAGCTTGAAAAAGCAGTTCCAGATGCCTGACACAGTAATAGTGCTGAAGGAGGGACAAAAAAAGAAAGAAAAATCCAACTGATAATGAGGGTCTTGTTCCTTTTCCGCTCTGTGGATCTGTGAAGGGCAGGGCACGTGGCATGTGGGTTGGAAAGGACTCGCACACTGTCTCCAAAATGCCACGAGCATTCAGAGCAGGAGGAAGGAAGAGTGCTTTTCAGCACGCAAACCACCACATTTACTGTGAAAACATCAGCCACAAGCGTGCATGCAATACACCAAGTGCCCGATGGCGCAGATTAGAGTCGAATGGAACAGCGCAGTTGCCTGTGTTCAGCATATATGCCCTGCTCAGTATGGTGAGGGTGTTTACTGAGTGATGTCTCTGTTACCTTGAGCAAATAAATGGCTCAGCTTCTATGGTTTACCCAGAAATGGGGTGGGGTTCAAATAGCTGCTATTTCTAAACCTTTTATTTGCTGTCCTACGGGAAGGAAATTTCTGCTGTGGTAGAATCTATATTTCTGTTTCTTTCAAAGCCAGTTACTGTAGGGTGCTATGGGGTTGAAAGTCCTTGTTCTCATAGAAACATGCAGGATGCCTTGTAAGGAGTCTAGAATCTGTTAATATATGGCTATCAGGAGTAAGAATAAAATAAAGCTAACTGTAAACGTACAAGGATTGCATAAAGCCTTTGCATTGACTGGTACCAGTTCAGATCGTCACAGGGCTTCATCATGCCCCAAACTCAAGCTATTAGATGCTGTAGTTAGATGCTGTAGCTCCAATCCTGTTCTCACTTCCCTCTGCTTCGAAACGTGGACAAACAAATGTGTTTCCCTTACATGATGAAACCAGGGAGCTACAGTCCTGGACCCCTGTTTGACAGTTGGTGGCAATGGTCTTTGGATTGATCTGAATGGTCCCATCCCACAGCAAACATTCACTCCTAGCCTTTGTTCCCTCTTGTTGCTTACACCAACACAGGTTTTTGTAGAATAAACGAGTCGAGAGAAAGGAGCTAACTCTTATTTTGCACTGCATTATTTTTTAGTTACCAGTTCTTAATGTGATGCACCGTGCAGCCGCACAAACCTTGTGTGTTCATGTAAGACTGCTGAGGTGTTGGGAGAAATGAGCAAACATGGAGACAAGATAGGAGAAGGAGGGGGATAGCAACTTCTGCTGAAGGCAGCAGTGATGTCAAAAATTATTTTTAAATCTCACTCAGAAGGAAATGCCCCAGTGAGTGTGGAGCTGCAGAGGCACTTCACCATGCAGCAGAGCTGAGGCAGGCCAGAAAGAGGAGGTGAGGTGAGCAGAAGAGGTCAGTGTGTTTGCTGCTGCTATCCTCCTTATCCTAACAAGCCTCAGTGGTCTGGAATGCAAATATGAGAGTGGTGAAGAGAAGGTAAATGGCCTCCTGAGGTAGCAGGGGCAAAGCAGCTTATCTGCTTTTTTGAGCACATGAGGAACATTGTACCTTGTGGCCTGTCTTGTGCGTCTGGTGTTGTCTGCAGGCTGTTCTGGGTGAGAATCAGAAACCTGCTGCAGTGCAGTGGTTGAACTCAGTTGGAATTAAGCATGTGCCTTGATTAAATTCAGTTGCCCTCTAAGTGCTGGGGAAAATGTTCCCCTAAATATGTAGCTGCATCTTTAATATCAGGGGGCAACTATGTTGGAATTTGATGGCATTATAAGAATTTCTGCTTCATGGGGACTTACCTGAAGAGTATCTGTGGTCTTAAGCTGTCAGAGACCCTAAAGATTAGTGTGAAACAGGAGAGAATTCATGTAGTCAAACATGTTCCTCACTCAGATCAAATACTTGGCATTCAGAAATATTTGGAACACTTAATTTATGGACACTTAATTTATGGCATTTTTAAAAGTAGAAAATGCAGGATTTCCAACACTGCAGTTGTGAGGATATTTTTGATTGTAGTGTCACAAAGTACGATTCGTATCAGTCATATCTGATTGTTGATACTGTAAAAGGAAGCAAACCGAGCTGGTGAGTCACATTGTTTTAGAGACTAAGCCTGTGTGCTGAAAATCAGTCACTACATTTCCCAGAAGAACATTGCTGGGCTCCAGGTTCCCATCATCAGCAAGGCTGGAATGCTGATCTGAGATGACTTCCTGCTTTTCGTTATAGGTGGAAACAGATGTTTGTGAGCAACAGGTAGGACTGGCAGGAGCCAGACTAGCAGTTTGCTAGCAGCAGGACGTGTGGATTGGCCTGAGAGGTGTTTGCTGGTGCCTGTGTCCCTACAGACAAAGGGGCAGTCTGCAGAAGCCTAAGTGGAGGTCAGCACTGGCGTTAGTGGCACTGCTGTCAGCCCTGTAGTGTTTCAGGTGAAACTGGGTTAATGTCACAGGAATTAATTTTGATTATTTTTGAGCATCTCCAGAAATTTTGACCAAATACTATTACATGTATCATGCTTGGTCTGATTTCTTGACACTTAACAATCGTTCTGTTTGGCTGGACAGGAACTTGTAAATATTTTGTTATCTGAGAAAGCATCGTTAAGCAGAGGCTGTCAGACACTAGCACTATAAGTAATCCTATACAAACTGATTCAGGCAGGTTGCCTAGTTCTTGTGTCTCCAACATGACTTTATTTTTCCTTTATAAATCGCATTGGATTCTGATGTACACCAGACAACGCAGGCATGGCCATTGAGGATCAAAGTAAAGGTCCACTGAAGTTGGTATTTTATTCCTGAGCTGGGGGTGCCTTGAAAAAGAACAAATACCTTGGAGAAGAGGAAAGGAAGAGGACAAGCATTTGGGGCTACTTGTCCAGAACATTCTCACACTCTAGCCAATTTTTCAGCAGGCATTGCCCAACTTGGATGACATTTCTGTGCGTCTAGGTGTCCTCAGTGGATTTTCTTCTATGTTCTTGCTGAATCTTGTCTTCAGTCTCTGTGCACTTTTGAAGTGCACAAAATCCCATGGGAAGAAGTTCCCCAGGTCCAGTATTTGTTGCATGAAGAACCACGTCTTATTGTTTGAACGTTGCTTCCTTTAGCTTTACATGATGGCCCTGCTTCTCATATTAGAAGAATATTCTCATACTGACAAAACTTGAATAAGTGATTGCCTCTGATCCTGGTTCTAAACTGCTTAAATATTAAAAAAATCTAAAGGTTTGTTTTCAAGCACCCGGAACCTGATATAACCACAGTTAGTTGTTAATTATGTAATATTAAATATGCATTAATGCCTTCCCAAATATTTATTTGTTATTGCTTTGAAGCGTGTATATAGGTCCTTCTTCCATTTGTACAATCCTTTTTCATATAGAATAATTGTCACAGTGGGAAAACAAACACAAACCAAATTCTGTGGCTCTGTCGTACAAAGTTAAGAACAATGAATACTGCATAAGGGAAGATATTATCATCTGAGGCAGAATGAGGTCAGACAAGTAGAAAATAGGCCCAAATAATTTTCAAATGTGAGTGGACTGTTTCTTTGAATGTATGCCAGGAGGTCAGAGTGAGTACTGAGCGGGGTGGGCAGCTTCCTCAGGGAGTATGGGCTGTTGACGGTGAAAATAATTTGTCAGGTTTTTCGTCACTGCCTATGTGTGCAAACACATGCTTGGGTTTTAACAGGTAGGTGCCTGGGTAGTTTTGAAAAGCTACTCTGGGTTTAGTCATAAGGACTGGAAAAATTTGCTGGCTTTCGAACACAGCTCCTGATACCAGGAAGAGCCGGGGAGCCGCAGTGCCGTTCGTGATCAAAGAGGAGATTTCAGTCTATGCGGGTATCGCTGGTTCCAGGGCATTGTGGACATCTGGGAAGTGTAATTCATCCTCTTTACATATCACACCCTCAGAATTTGTTTCATGTTTGGTGATGGTTATGTCATAAAAAAATTCCTAAATGTTGCAAAAGATAGCATTCCCTGTGAGTGGCCTGTCTCACTGGACTGCAGCGAACTTGCTGTTAGCACCAGAAACCTTGCTAAGCTCAGAAGTGTAACCAGGCGTAAGAGAGGCCCAAATTTGTAGGAAAAAATCCATTTACGTTGCGTCAGCAGTATAGTTTCAGTTACTGATTTCTGTAGCTTGGTTTCTCGGGCACGGTGTTGCCATATCCTTGCTTGCCATTTTGTATTGTCAGCGTGTTAACAGTTCACGTGCCATAAGACTTCACAATTTTACTTTTTGTGGAACACGTAGTTTTAGTGGAAATGCCAGAACTGTGTTTCAAACCCAGTGTTGTAGATTTTTCTATAAAGCCAATTTCTATGTTTTCTTTCTACCTATGAGAAAAAGCAACTACATTGGGCCACTTTTTTTCAAGCACATTGCAAGGGAAGGGTGGCCTACCGAAACAAATCGAGAAATGAGTCCTCTCTCCGTTTTGACTGCTTTCCCTTCCTGATCAAGAGTCACTTCTTGTCAGCCCAGGAAATCTGAATGAAGATAAGCATCTCAGATGTCTCTGTTTGCAAATGGATTTTGGCTGTTCTCTTTGAAACTGCCCAAGCATTTAGATACTTCGTTGTCTCAATGAGTTTTGGGATTTTTTTAGTTTTAATTCACATAAATTTTGTGTAGTTTTAGTTAGTGGAAAAAC